>Ga0209712_10005196_pt1 | contig 10220 bp, 10 predicted proteins | sample ArcOceMetagenome_FD_187443 | JGI IMG/M metagenome (GOLD analysis project Ga0209712, IMG submission 187443) | Marine eukaryotic phytoplankton communities from Arctic Ocean - Arctic Ocean - Greenland ARC118M Metagenome (SPAdes) (version 2) | ecosystem: Environmental > Aquatic > Marine > Oceanic... | reverse complement strand
TATCTTTAGGAATAGTGATCAATTAGTTGAATATGTCTTAGATAGCGCTGCTAATTGATTATAATCTTGATTACAAATCCTAACTTTTTTCGTATATTATTTCCATTAAATTAGATATTTAGAAAATTTTAGGAATACAAAATGAAAGAAATCGAAAGCGTAGTTGTAAGATTCTCCGGAGACTCTGGTGACGGTATGCAACTTACTGGTACTCAATTTACTAATACTTCAGCTCTTATGGGAAATGACATTTCAACTTTTCCTGATTTTCCTGCTGAAATACGTGCTCCTCAAGGAACAGTTGCTGGAGTAAGTGGATTTCAAGTAAATATTGGTGCGGTAGAAATTAATACTCCAGGGGATGAGCCAGACGTTTTAATTGCTATGAATCCAGCTGCTTTAAAAGCAAATATAAAAGACTTAAAACTTGGTGGAGTATTAATTGTTAATATTGATGCATTCACTGAACTTGGATTTAAAAAAGCTGAATTTGTATCAAACCCACTCGATACTCCTCAATATGAACAGTACCAAGTTATTAAAGCTCATATTACGACTCAAACTAAAGGGGCTTTAGTTGATTCGGAATTAGACTCTAAAAGTAAGGAACGTTGTAAAAACTTTTATGCACTTGGTATGACTTACTTTATGTATTCAAGAAATTTAGAACCAACTAAAAAATGGATCAAAGAAAAATTTAAAAATAAAGAAGTTTTAATTGAAGCAAATATAACTGCTCTTCAAGCCGGTTTTAATTTTGCTGAAACAATTGAGGCTATCGGACATAGATACCAAATTAAAGCAGCTCCTATTGCAAAAGGGAAGTACCGCCAGATCAATGGTAATACTGCAGTTTCTTGGGGATTTATTCATGCCGCTGAAAATGCTGGCCTAGAACTATATCTTGGTTCTTATCCAATTACTCCAGCTTCAGACATTTTGCATGAATTGAGTAAACATAAAAATTTTGGTGTAAAAACTTTTCAAGCTGAAGATGAAATGGGAGCAATTTGTTCTTCTGTTGGAGCATCTTTCGGTGGAGCACTTGCGATCACTACTTCTTCTGGGCCTGGTATTGCTTTAAAGAGTGAGGCCATGAACCTGGCCATGATGTTAGAGCTTCCTCTTGTTGTCATTGATGTGCAACGTGGTGGTCCTTCTACTGGTCTTCCAACAAAGACAGAACAATCAGATTTAAATATGGTTATGTACGGCAGAAATGGTGAGAGTCCTCTTATCGTTCTTGCTGCTGCAACTCCTAGTGATTGTTTTGAGATGGCATTTGAAGCTGCAAGGTTAACTCTTGAACATATGACTCCAGTAGTTTTATTAACGGATGGATATATAGCAAATGGTTCAGCTCCTTGGAAAATTCCAGATGTTGATTCTTATCCGAAAATTAAAACTCGTTTTGTTGATGAGAAAAAATATCAAAATGGTGAAACATATCTACCTTATCAACGTGATGAGAAGACTCTTGTAAGAACATGGGCCGTTCCCGGGATGGAAAACCTTATGCACAGAGTAGGGGGATTAGAAAAAGAAGAAAATACCGGTAACGTGTCTTACGATGCAGAAAATCATGAGAAAATGATTCATATTCGTAGTGAAAAAGTTAAACTTGTTGCTAATAATATTCCCCTTCAAACACTTGAAGGTGATGACACTGGTGATCTGTTACTTGTTTCTTGGGGTGGAACTTATGGAGCTACTCATCAAGCTATTAAAAACCTTAGAGAGCAGGGTAAAAGTGTAACTCTAATGCATTTAAAGTATATTAATCCTATGCCAAAAAATGTTGTTGATATTCTTAAAAACTTTAAGAAAATAGTGGTAGCGGAACTTAACGGTGGCCAACTTAGAAACCTATTAAATATTAACTACAGTTGCATGGCAGAAAGTTATACAAAGATGCAAGGTAAACCTTTTATGATTAGAGAACTTGAAGGAATGCTAAATAAAAACTTAGACGATTTAACAAAAAAGAATTAATAAAAAATAATAAAGAGATATATTATGACTGAAGTAAAAAAACTTACTAAAAAACAATTTATGAGTGATCAAGCTATTAAGTGGTGCCCTGGATGTGGTGATTATGCCATCCTATCCTCTGCTCAAACAGCTATGGCACAAATTGGAGTTGAACCTCATAACGTTGCAGTTATTTCTGGAATAGGGTGCTCATCAAGATTTCCGTATTACATGGCAACATATGGTTTACATTCAATCCACGGACGAGCTCCTGGGTTTGCTACTGGTCTTAAACTTCATAATCCAGATCTCAGTATCTGGATGATTACCGGAGACGGGGATGGTCTAAGTATTGGTGGAAATCATCTTGCCCATATTATTCGTCGTAATATTGATGTAAATATTATTCTTTTTAATAATGAAATCTATGGTCTTACTAAAGGCCAATATTCACCAACTTCGAAACCAGGTTTAACTACTGGTTCGAGTCCATTTGGATCTATTGATAGAGCCTTTAGTCCGGCGAGATTTGCTCTGGGTTGTGGGTCAACATTCTTTGCTAGAACAATTGATACAGACCCAAAACATATGATTGAAGTAATGAAACAAGCTCATGCTCACAAAGGAACTTCTGTAATAGAAGTTTTTCAAAACTGTGTTATCTTCAATGATAAAGTTCATGATGCTTATACTAATAGAACAACACGAGAAGATAATTCAATTAGGCTTGAGGCCGGAAAACCTATGGTTTTTGGTAAAGACAAGGATCAGGGTATGATCTTTGAAGATTATCAGCTTAAGAAAATAAAATTATCTGATGGATACTCAGAGGAACAACTTGTTATCCATGATCCAACAAATAAAGGTCTTGTTCATTTACTTTCAAATATGGAACATCCAAATTGTCCGATACCAATTGGTGTTATCAAAGAAGTTGACTCTGTTAACTCTTACGATGAAGATTTTCATAATCAAATTAAGGAGCAAGTTCATGCTCGTGGAAAAGGATCAATTAAAGATCTTCTTCATTCAGGAGAAACTTGGGAAGTGAATTAAACATTAATCCACAAATTCAAGTTTACGTAGTTCTATTCTTTATAGCTCTCTTTGGAATAATTAATTTATCTTTCTATCGAAAAAGGTTTTAAAAGAAACAACTTTTTCCTTATATGATCGGTACTTTTAAAGCAGACTTCACTGCCGCTAATCCTTTAGATATTAGCTATTCTTTAAAACAAGATGATTACAAAATTAGTATCTTCCCTTTATTTTTCACAGATCTTGCAAATAATGATGATGACTTTCAAAAAGTGAAAAACTTCAAAATAGATAAACCAGAAGACTATTTTATCAGAGTTGTTATTGAAGGAGATAATGCACAAAGTGATCTTATGCCAAAAATTAATGATAAACTCTTAGTTGCTAAGACTGAAACAAAGTCAGATGAATCGATACACGTATCTTTCAAAACTCTTCTTTCCTCATAGAGAACTTCTTTAAATTATTTAGTGATGATTCTCAATATAATCTGAGTTCTTGAAAAATTTAACATCTGGGCACTTGTCTATACAAAGTTTTAAATCCCAATCAGACTTAACTCCGTAACATACTCTATTTTTTCCATCGATTAAAATATTACCAGAATAATTTGATTTAAAGCTCTCTTCAATTTTTTTGTCTTTAAACTGAAGCCATCTTACACCATTAAAAGGAGTTCCCTCGTAGTCGGCCTTCACATTATATTCATCTTCTAGACGAAACTTAACAACTTCAAACTGTAAAACACCAACAGCACCAAGCATTTTTGCGCCCGTTGAGGGTCTTATGAATAACTGAGTCGCACCTTCTTCAGATAATTGTCTTAGACCCTTATCTAGATGTTTCGCCTTCAGTGGATCTTTAAGAGCTACACTTCTAAAAAGTTCAGGAGCAAAAGAGGGAATTCCTGTATATGTAAATTTTTCACCTTCGGTAAATGTATCACCAATTTGAAACTTTCCTGTATCGTGTATACCAATAATATCTCCTGGGAATGCTTCTTCAATTAGTTCTCTATCTCGAGATTGAAAAATTTGAGGGGATGGAATCTTAACTTCTTTCTCAGATCTAACATGGAGAATTTTTGTATTCCTTTTAAAAACACCGGAGCATACACGCATAAAGGCTATTCTATCTCTATGCTTTTTATCCATATTTGCTTGTATTTTAAATATAAATCCAGAAAATTTATTATGAGTTGGTTCTATCTCTTTTGTATCAGCATCAATATCATAGGGCTTTAGTTTCGCTACTCTTTTCTTTGGACTAGGAGCATGAGCTGTGATCATATCTAGAACTTCTTTAACTCCAAAGTTGTTTAAAGCAGATCCAAAGAATATAGGTGTTTGAATTCCTTCTAAATACAACTCTTCACTAAATGGCTCAATCAAGTCTTGAACCATCATAAGATCTTCTTCAAGCTTTTCATGAAGCACATCACCTAAAAATTCTTTAAGCTCAGAAGAATTCATATCACTTGCATCTATTTCATTTGTATTAAATGGATCTTTTTTATTTGCAAAAGATCTTATTTTTTTTGTTTTAAAGTCATATACACCTTTAAAGTCTACTCCGTCTCCAATAGGCCACGTCATAGGACAACAAGTAATATTTAATTTCTTTTCAATATTATCAATTAATTCAAATGGATCTAATGAATCACGGTCAAACTTATTAATAAAAGTAATAACAGGTGTATCTCTCAAGCGGCAAACATCCATTAACTTCTCAGTTTGCCCCTCAACTCCCTTTGCTCCATCGATCATCATCAAAACTGATTCCACAGCAGTTAGTGTTCTGTATGTATCTTCAGAAAAGTCTTTATGTCCTGGAGTATCAAGTAGATGTATTGCACGGTCATTGTATTCAAAACTCATTACAGATGAAGTAATAGAGATCCCACGATCTTGTTCCATTTGCATCCAATCTGACTTTGCAAATTCCCCATCTTTGGCCTTAACTTTACCAGCTTCACGAACTACGCCACCAAACCATAATAGCTTTTCAGTTACTGTTGTCTTTCCTGCATCTGGATGTGAGATGATGGCGAATGTGGCGCGTGATAAATTACTCATGATATGGCCTTATAGATAATTTATTTGTATCCGGTAAATTAACGCGTTTTGTTTAAAATGTAAATTACATAACAGAGGATAGGTGTTAATTCCTCTTGTTCTGATAAGATATGCAACTGCAGTTGAATTCGGGAGTTTATAAAAAGAGAATCTAAACCTATGGCCAGTTAACTTTACTGTGCACTATATTCACCATCAATAAGATCCGTATCTACACCAGCTGGTGATATACAATTATTAATATATTTTTTTGAGCATATTCAATTGCCAAGTGTTTTGTAAGTGCAATAATACCTGCTTTAGATGCTCGATACTGGGAACTCCCTGCAATTGCGCATGATCCTAAAACAGATGTTATATTAACAATTCTACCTTGCTTGGCCTTTAAGCATCATGAAAGTAACTCTAAGATTAACATTGATAACTTTATCGAACTCTTCTAATGTAGATTCATAAAATGTCTTTGATGGTCCTGTAACTCCAGCACAATTAACTGCGTGAGTAACTACAATTCCTTTATCGTCTAAGAAATTAAAAACTCTTTTTACATCGTCTTCTTTTGCAATATCACATAAAATTGATGTTGTTTTCTGATCACAATAGTTAGAGTTCTTTTTATCAATCAGAATTATATTATCAAAAAGATCTTTATCAATTGCATCGAAAGTTGCTTTTCCAATACCGTTAGATGCACCAGTTATCATAATGTTTTTCATTGCTATATTCCTATCACTTTAAACCAATCTATGGCAGGGGTCAGAAAACAATTTTTTTTAATCTTAGCTAGACACTTTTAATTCTGTTTTACTTGGTATCCTAACAACAAAAGTTGAGGGATTTTCTGGATCTACAAAAATTTTACCACCATGATCTTCTATGATTCCTTTTGAAATACTTAAATCTAGTCCCATACCTTCTCCTGTCTTTTTTGTAGAATAAAAAGGATCAAATATTTCATCAATGATTTCGGCTTTAACTCCAATCCCATTATCTTGAATTGTTAGCTCTATATCTTGTTTGATTTGAATAAAATTAACTTTGATTGTTTTGATCTTTTGTAAAGAAATTGCATCATAGGCATTATTTATTAATCCAAGGAAAACTTGTTGTAGCTCTGTAATACGGCCATAAACTTTTAAATCTTTTGGAATATTTATTTCGAGTATTACTCCATCGTTTTTTAATTTTACTAAGTAAATATCTTTAACTTCTTGGATGAATCTATGAGCCTCAATTTCTGTATGCGGATCCTTTGATCCATCTCTAGAGAGAGAGATCAATCCTTTAACAATTTTTGAAATTCTTTTAACTGTTTTTTTATGTTTTTTATCAAGATCAATTAGTTCTTCTGTTTTGCCACCCATTTTCATCATTTTATTTGAATATAGAGTTAGTATTGCTAATGGGTTATTAATTTCGTGTGCCACACCTGCGGCCATCTTTCCTAAACTTGATAGCTTTTGAGAATTGAACAATATAAGCCTCTCTTTTTCTAGTAGCTTATGCGACTCTTCAATCTGTTTAACAAGCTTTAACTTCTGTATTAATACGACAAAAGTAACTAAAGAAACAGTGAGGAGTTCTAAAAAATATAAAATACGAGGAACGGTCGGAATTCCTTCAACTGGGTAAAGGGTAACAAACAATGCTATAGTATTAAAAATAAAAAAATGTTTTATAGAATCTAAATGTACAGAAACTAAAAGCATTACTAAAATCTGTCCCGAAACCAATATATAATTAAAACGTGAAAGTGAAGCTAAATAACCGTGACCCATAATCAAGCATATGCAAACAATAAGAAATAACCAGTGAATATTTCTTTTAAAAAAGTCACTTTTAAAAGATAAAAAATAAAAAAGTATTCCAGGAGTTACAAAGGATAATCTCATTAGATACGTATCCATATATCCATTTGTAGCAGCAATGAAGTATTGATTAGCAAATGACCATAATGGAAATATAATAATAATCATCAATATATAAATACGATATAATTGTAAATTTGTTTGCGTGATCAAATAAGACATATATATAGAATACTTGAAGTTGTCTAGGATTTCAAATTTAGATGACTCTTTTTGTTGACATGTAATTACTTATTGAAATCTTACTTCTTTATTTCATCTGTTCTTATTAATTTACAAGTATTCTCATTTAGAGAAAATCTTAATATTGCTTTAATTTGGCTTTAATGAGAATTCCAGAAATTTAGATATTAATTTAAATCCTTTAATACTCAATAATTGTTTAGTTTTTCTGTAAAGATGATATTCTAGGCCGATGAAAATCTTAGTTATTCTTATTCCAGGAAATCCAAGTGTACCAGGCGTGTATGAACCTTTCATGCGCCAGCTTTCTGAAGATTTAAATATTACTGGCGAAATAAATACAGAGATTCTTCATCACTTAGGTCAGTGCAATTCAAATAAAGAAAAGTTTTCAAAAATTTCATTATCTGAAGTCATTGAGGATCATAAGATCTCTATCGTGAATCTAATAAGAAAGTATAAAGCAGATAAAGTATATTTAATTTCTCACTCTCTAGGTAGTGCAGTTTCAATAAGCCTTAATGAATTTCTTAAAGAGAAAATTGATAAGTTTTTTATTATTTGCCCCTTTTTAGGCCCTAGTAAAAATAATATTAAATATTTGAAAATTTTTAAAAATCCAGTCTCTAGATTTGGCATAACTCTAGGATCAAAAGCAATTCTATCAAATAGAAAGGTTTCAAAAAAGTTTTTTACAAGTTGGTTAGGTGATAACGATATAAATGATTTGATTATTAATGAAATAAGAAAACCAAATTATATTAATCACTTTTTTACTTTGGTTTCTGGATACTTTAAAGACTTTGAGCATCTAAATGTTAAAGATGCAGTTCAAAAACTAGACCCTGAAAAAACTTTTTTTATTTTTGCTAAAGATGATTTTTGGGTGCCTAACGAATACACAAAACTAATACCTAAACACTCAAAGTATGAGATATTAGATGATATTTCTCATGATTTTTGCCTATTTGATACTCAATATAAAATGGTCTCTCAGGTTATTTCAAATGAGATCTTTTGATCACTGATTTTTAGTTTACATTTCTACAATTTTCTATTGTTTTAGTATGTTTTTTTTATCCAATTAATTTTTGCGATTGATTCTTTTACTTCATCTTCACCATCTATAATGGAACGAAATATTGGTGAATAAATTGCTCTGGCCTTGTAAATAAGTATTGCATTTAAAGTAAACAAGAAAAATGCCGGCAATATTTGAGACGGTGCTAGAAAAAGATGAAAGAGTACTGTGCTTATAGAGAATGGTAGGAGTATCACTAGACCAAGGGGAGTAGTATTTTTCCTAATCAATAAGCTTCCTGCAATAATTTCGACACAACCGATAAAAGGGAGTATGAATCCAGATCTGTCGAGAGCATTATATAAAATTTCTGCTTCGCCAGTAAACTTAAATAATGGGTTTAAAACAACGAACTTATCAATTCCCATAAATAAAAGGCCAAAAGCTAAAGCATATCTAATATAAAAATTAAGATTAAAATCATTCTTTAAGCTGTTTTCCATATTAATTTCCAAGTTTAAAGTTTTCGAAATTATACTAACCTCTTTTTATCTTGTATATGATAAATACTTAGACAAAACTTGATTTTTTCATTCTAATATTTTTATTTTATATCTTTTAAAGTCTTTAGGAGTTCCAAGTATTTAGATTTATTAGTTTTATTTAAATTCTTTTCAAATTCTTTAAAATCTCTGTTCTTAATATAACGAAGATACTTAACAATGTTTTTAATTCTAGTTGAACGCATATTGATTTTTTTTGGAAAAGGAGGCATGATCTTTTTCTTTCCAAAAGATCTAGGGTTAGAAATAAATCTATGTAAATACTTATCAGTTTTTCCTTTGATCTTAACTTCTTCAAACATCTTCCCTCCACTTGATCCACCAACACTATTGATCGAGTGACAGGCAATACACTGTTTTAAATAGTTCTTATATCCCCACATAATATCTTTATCGACTGTTGGTTCAGGGATTATTTTAAATGGGGGATGCTTTACAAGTTCAAAACCAGTGATTTTATATGGCCAATGATCACGTCTTCTAGCTGCTTTCTTTTTATAGTTTTCTCTCCAAATCAAATAAAATGGATTTAAATCGATGATTTTATCTTTATGGCCTTGGATCGTTGAAAACTTCGAACGGTCAGATTTTTCAAAAGCCAAGTATGGAAACCGTTGTTCAAATTTATACATTTCAATTAGAGGAGTATATGTATCAAGAGTATATACTTTGAGAGCAAAATTATTTTGCCATTTATTTTCTCCAAAAGCTGCGTCTAAAATATCTTTTAAATTAAAGGCATTATATTTTTCAAAAGAGCGGACTTCATAATTCCAAACTTCTACAGGTATGATCTTGTGATCTTTTTTTAACCTATCTATATCAAAGGAATTACCTCGTTTAAAAAAAAGTTTCTGTGCATATACATCAACTGAAAAAATTATGAAAATGAGCAATATTTTTAACATGAATAAATTGTAAACAATTCCTACAGCGATTAACATTCGCGAAGCGTTATGAATTGTCTTTACTTATCCTTTATGGACATAATTTATAAAATATTTTATAAATTATATAAATCTATGGAGGTTTAAATGAAATTTATTATTTTCACATTAGTATCTTTATCTACTTTTACTGCTTTTTCTTCAGAGTTTGGAATTAAATGTTCAGACTTTAGTTCAGGAGGAGATCTTACAAGTTTAATCACTGATGTTTCAGTTGAAAAAACTTTTGGAAACTGTGCTGATAAAATTGTGATATCTGATAGATATATCGGAAACCTTACTCAGTATTTTGTTAAAGCAAATAAAAAACTTTGTATTTACCGAAGAAGTTCTGGAATGGTTTATAAGTGTGAAGTTGAATAAAAAAAATAATAATTATTAAATATTAAAGGTGCTTTTTAGGCACTTTTTTTATTTATTTATCGAGAATAAAATTTAGGACTTTAAAGAAAATGGAAAAAAGCTCCACAGCAAATACGGTTAAAATACTTCTTAGTAACTTGTGGCCTTTAGGCAGACCAGATTTAAAAATTAGACTTGTCATTGCTGTTTTT
>Ga0209712_10005195_pt1 | contig 10220 bp, 8 predicted proteins | sample ArcOceMetagenome_FD_187443 | JGI IMG/M metagenome (GOLD analysis project Ga0209712, IMG submission 187443) | Marine eukaryotic phytoplankton communities from Arctic Ocean - Arctic Ocean - Greenland ARC118M Metagenome (SPAdes) (version 2) | ecosystem: Environmental > Aquatic > Marine > Oceanic... | reverse complement strand
GCTCGAATAGGTTTGGGTTATTCTAACTTTTATCATATCAATTCAAATATTTTCAGAGGTGATTCGGCACAATCTTCTTCTTATATTAATGTCCGATTAGGAACAGATATACAAACTCGTTGGCAGTCAATGCAGTTGAGTATTGCTTTTTCAAATTATATCAATTTAGCCAAAAAACCACAAGATGTGTATGGTTATCAGCAGCGAATTTTTACCAATTTAGACCTCGGTGCAAAATTCAAAATCAATGATAAATTAAGTATTCGTGCAACGACACCGATTACTTTAGCTCCAATGATAAACGGTTTAAGTTGGGCTTATACTGATGAAAATGATGATTTTGTGATTATTCCAAATAGTCGAGTCGGTACATCAGGTTTGAATCTTGGTTTAATCTATCGCTTCGGCGAATAACCAAAAAGGTAATTATTAAAATGACGACACGAATTTGCAGTTTGGATAACTGCAAATTCGTGTCGCTATTTTAAAGAAATTCTATTTAAGTTGTAGTTATTTGTTAATTTATTGATAGTCAGTCCCGAATACTAATTAATCTTATCTTATTCTCACGATATAATAAGTCGCTTCGTTCGCATGTCTTGAAAAGTCGGTTTCTTTATCAGAAACTTTTTCATCACCCAAAACTCGGTCATCATCATTAATAACGAAAACCGTATTTTTATCAATAACCGTTACCGCTTCGCTTTTGTGAGCAAAAAGTAAAGGTTTACCTTTCTTTTTCATCACCAATTTAGGCTCTTTCTTCTCTTTGAAATCGTTCATTGGCAAAACCCATAGATAAGCACCAATTTTCTCAGGATCATTATCTCCTTCTTCGTTATGTTCATAACTTGTTAAAAGGTATAAGCGATCATTATACTTATCGTATTCGAGGCTTGATAAGCCAATAGGCTTATTGATTCCTTTTACTTTTGAAGCATCAAAATCATACGCAATTCTGAAATTGATTAATTCCAAATTACTTTTTGCGTAAACGTAATCAGCAGAGATTATTTTAATTTGATATTCATAATCTTCATATGTTTTTCCCATTTCACGAATACCAAAAAGAATTTTATTTCCAGGAATAATCGCCAAACCTTCTATTTTATAATAGGCTGGAACTTCCAAATTATCGGCTTTGAAAGCAGCTGCAAAAGACTGTCGTAAGGTAATGGAAGAATTATAAATATTCCCGTTTTTAGATTTTGCCTTTGTAGAATGAGCGATTTTGACTTTTTGGTCTTTGTCACTATTCCAATAAATCAACGAATTATGAGCATTCCATTTCGTTTTTTTCTCGTCGTATCTATCAAATGCGGTCGTACCAATAATTAACTTACCGTCAGGCGAAATCGCAAAATCTTCAATTTTACGCACACTATTGAAAACGCTATTTTCGATGTGCGTAACTTTTGTCGCATCAAAACCTTCATCTTGCGTATAAGGCAATTCAAAAACAGCAGAAGGAGCAGTAACTTTATCACTTGCTGCAATGATTTTATCACCATAATAAACGACTGCTGAAGTTTCACAGTTTAAGATCTTATCCTTGCTGTTCAACGTTCCAACGGGAAAACATTCAAACGAGCCATCTTGTGTAATCTTACCTTGACGACCCTTTAAGTCGGCACCTTGAAAAATCGCGCAGGACGTAAATATAAACGTCATTAGGAAAGCGTATAAAGTTAATTTTCTCATTTTAATGTATTTGATTTTTAATTGATTTCAGTGATAAATTCCTACTTTCAATAAAACTAATTGCCCAATGCTCGAGAACGTAAGCGTTGTAAGAATGGTGAAGCAAAGATGAAATCTTGTAAAAGTTGATTCTCACTTTCCAAAACTTCTTCTTTATTTCCTTGCCAAGATAGGTTTCCCTGATAAAGTAAAGCAATATTCTCACCGATTTCCATCACGGAATTCATATCATGTGTATTAATGACCGTTGTGATATTATTTTCATGTGTAATATCTCGAATCAATTCATCAATGACGATAGATGTTTTGGGATCTAAACCAGAATTGGGTTCATCACAAAAAAGGTATTTAGGATTTTGAACAATCGCTCTTGCGATACCCACCCTTTTCTGCATCCCTCCGGAAACCTCTGACGGATATTTGACGTTTGTTCCCGTCAAGTCGACTCTTTCCAAACAAAAGTTTACCCGATCAATTTTTTCTTTTTTGGTCATATTGGTAAACATATCCAAAGGAAAACGAATATTTTGCTCTACCGTCATTGAATCGAACAAAGCAGAACCTTGGAATAACATTCCAATTTGCATCCGAATTGCTTTCTTTTGTTTCAATGACAATTGTGTAAAGTTTGTATCATCATACCAAATATCACCGGAAGTTGGTTCTAATAAACCAACCAAAAGTTTAAGGAAAACTGTTTTCCCAGCGCCACTTCGACCAATAAGTAAGTTGGTTTTTCCAGCTTCAAAGATGGTAGAAATACCTTTCAAAACTTCCTGTTCACCAAATGATTTTTTTATATTTTCAGCTCGTATCATTTCTAAGGTTTTAAGGTTGAATATAAGGTGTTAAGGGAACAGGAACACGCCCATACTTCAACACAATTATTAGGTTAATAAAATCGCGACGATATAATCGGCACAAAGAATCGCAATATCACTCAAGACGACAGCATTCGTACTTGCTTTTCCTAACTCAATACTTCCGCCAGTTACATAATAGCCTTGGTAACAAGAAATGGAAGTCAGAATGAAGGCAAAAACGACAGATTTTACAATCATCATAAATACAAAATAAGGTTGATAGAAAGATAATAAACCCATTTCATATTGTCCACCGGTAATTTGTCCAGTCGCTGTAGAGGCGATATAGCCACCGATGATTCCTAAGAATGCAGCAATTATTACTAATAATGGAATGACTAATAAAGCCGCAATTATTTTTGGTGCGATTAAGTAAGCCGCAGTATTTACCCCCATGATTTCCAATGCATCAATTTGTTCTTTTTGACGCATTCCACCGATTTCAGCCGCCATATTTGATCCCACTTTTCCTGCCAAAACCAGACAAGTAATCGTTGGTGCTAATTCGATAATCATCGTATCTCGAACGATGTAACCAACATAATACATCGGAATAAATCCACCTTGTAATTGATACGCAAACTGAATCGCTGTTACTGCGCCCATAAAGGCAGAAATAATCGCCACAATAACTAAAGAGCCAACGCCAATATCGTGCATTTGTCGCATCGTTTCTTTTCCATACATGGAAAGTTTTTCGGGACGAGCAATCGCACTTTGCATCAGAAGCACGTATTTTCCAAAATCTTCTATTATCTTCATTCTATTATTTTAATTCAAGTTGGGAATTAGGAGTTTGTACTTAGAAATCGAAAAATTGCAATTAAAAATCAGTTTAATTTTTTTAGCAAAAAATCGAATGGTACCTAAACTCGTAATTCATATTATTTTATATATTTTATTGATATTTCGTTTATTCGTAATTTGAATTATTTATCCGTTATTTTGAAAAATGGATTTTAATCATACGTTTTACAACGAAAAAACCATTATTTTCTTCATATTACCAATTCTATGCGTGCAAATTTAGGATAAAAAAAAACGCAAATTTGCGAATAGCGAATATTAATTTGTTAATTTAAGTTCAAATTATCAATCACAAGAGTATGAATGTAATTATTACAGGAGCAACAAAGGGTATTGGAAAAGCAATTGCAATTGCTTTTGCAAAAGAAGGTTACAATTTAGTTTTATGTTCAAGAACGGCCACCGACCTGGACACACTTCAAGCGGATTTGTCAAAAATAAACTCAAATATAGATATTTTTACAATGCCAGTCGATGTTAGCAAAAAATCAGCAGTTTTGGCTTTTGGCGAATTTATAAAATCTAAATGGGAAACAGTTGATATTTTAATTAATAATGCAGGTGTTTTTTTGCCAGGCGAAATGATGAAAGAAGCAGACGGGAATTTGGAAATGATGATAGAAACAAACTTGTATAGTGCCTATCACCTGACTCGTGCTATTGTTCCGATGATGCAAGCCGTAAAAGATGGACATATTTTCAATATGTGTTCTATCGCCAGTTTTATGTCTTACCCAAATGGTGGTTCTTATAGTATTTCTAAATTCGCAATGTTAGGAATGTCAAAGGTTTTAAGAGAGGAAATGAAACCGTACGGAATTCGAGTAACCGCTGTAATGCCAGGTGCGACTTGGTCAAATTCTTGGGCAGGTTTTGAAGGACCAGATGATCGATTAATGAAACCGGAAGATATTGCAGATACAATTTTAAGTGTTTCTAAATTAAGCAAACAATCCGTTGTGGAAGAAATTATTATTCGCCCACAATTGGGTGATTTATAGAATTTTGTTAAACCCACTCCAACTCCTCCCTGAAAATGGAGGGATTATTTAAGTGTTGAAATTAGTAGGTTTTACCTCAATATTCAGCCTTTAAGAAGCCCTTCCATTTTTAAGGGAGGTGTTGAGGTGGGTTCAAACCATAAAAACATGAAAACAGAAAATTGGATAAAATATGAAGGAATTCAAGTGGCGGACGATAAAGTAGTGGAACGTAGTCAGGCATATTATGAAATGATGGATAAACGACGTTCTGTTCGTATCTTTTCAGATAAACACGTGCCTTTTGCAGCGATTAAAAATATAGTTAGAACGGCATCTTCTGCTCCGTCTGGTGCTCACAAGCAGCCGTGGACTTTTTGTGTGGTTTCAGATCCAAAAATCAAAAAGAAAATTCGTGCAGCAGCGGAAGAGGAAGAATATACAAATTATCACGGCAGAATGTCGGAAGACTGGTTGGATGATTTGAAAGTGTTTGGGACGGATTGGAACAAGCCATTCTTGGAAGTCGCTCCATATTTGATTATTGTATTCAAAAAAGCATACGACTTGGACGAAAATAATCAGAAATCTAAAAATTATTATGTCAACGAATCGGTTGGAATCGCCTGTGGCTTTTTGATTTCAGCGATTCATCAAGCAGGTCTGGTAACTTTAACACATACGCCCAGTCCGATGAATTTCTTACAAAAAATTCTAAATCGTCCGGATAATGAACGGGCTTATTTATTGATTCCAGTTGGTTATCCAGAAGCAGATGTGGAAGTTCCAGATATAAAAAGAAGAGGCTTGGATGAAATAATGGAAATTTATTGAATTTCTAATTTGATTGTTTTGGGTGAAAGTTTACCGCAGCGTCTTTGGAGTTTCTAGGAGTTCTTCTTTTAACTTTTATTTACTAATTTTCTTTAAAAAATGCACCAAAAATTCTTTTTACTCTGCAGTGAATTTCACACAAAAACGGTTAAATCTAAAACTCGAAACCCAAAACTCGGAACCCGTAACCCAAAAAAAATCAAAAAAAACTCGTAATTTCGCATTCTATTTTATACTAACAAAAAGACTAAGGAATTGTCGTAAAATTTTTACGATTGAAAAAAATTAACATGGCAAAAATAGAATTAATTATGCCCAAAATGGGCGAAAGTATCATGGAAGCGACGATTTTGGGTTGGTTAAAACAACCAGGTGATGCTGTAGAAATGGACGAACCGATTCTGGAAATTGCAACGGATAAAGTGGATTCTGAAGTACCTTCTCCTGTAGATGGTGTAATTCAAGAAGTCTTTTTTGAAGTAGATGATGTGGTGGAAGTAGGAAAGGTGATTGCGATTATTTCGACAGAAGCGATTGCGGAAAGTACGGTTTCTGATAATAAACCGACTCCCGAAGTCGTGAAGGACAACGCAGTAGAACCAGTAGTGTCTGTTACAGAAAGTAATGACTTGAGTGATTCTACAGTTGATATTTCAACAGCGGATAGCGATCGTTTTTACTCGCCATTGGTCCGAAGTATTGCTCAGAAAGAAGGCATTTCGATTGCGGAATTAGAAACGATTTCGGGAAGTGGCAATAATGATCGAGTGACGAAAGATGATATCATGACTTATATTAATGATCGTCAAAATGTGGTGGAAGTGCCTGTGAAGGTGGCAAAACCACAAATAGAAGTCAAAAAGGTAGCCGCTCCAAAAGTACAGCAAGTGAAACCTGCAGCAAGTTATGGCAGCGATGTGGAAATTATCCAAATGGATAGAATGCGAAAATTGATCGCGGCACATATGGTTCGTTCTGTGCAAACTGCACCTCATGTTACGTCATTTGTGGAAGCAGATGTTACGAATATTGTAAATTGGCGAAACGCAAACAAAAAAGCATTTCAAGAACGGTATGGTGAAAAAATTACGTTTACACCAATATTCGTAGAAGCAGTAACGAAGGGAATTCAAGATTTTCCACTGATTAATGTTTCGGTGGATGGCGATACGATTATTCGTAAGAAAAATATAAATATTGGTGTGGCGACGGCTCTACCTTCAGGGAATTTAATTGTTCCAGTGGTCAAAAATGCGGATCATTATAATCTAGCAGGTTTGGCAAAACAGTTAAATAATTTAATTTCTTTGGCAAGAACCAATAAATTGAAACCAGCGGATGTTCAAGATGGAACATTTACATTAACGAATGTCGGAACATTTGGAAATTTATCGGGAACGCCAATTATCAATCAGCCACAAGTTGCAATTTTATCGGTTGGAGCGATTATTAAAAAACCAGCTGTTGTAGAAACAGAGTATGGTGATGTAATTGCGATTCGTCAAATGATGATGATGTCGTTATCTTACGATCATCGGGTGGTAGATGGATTTTTGGGTGGTTCGTTCTTACGTCGAGTAGCGGATTATTTGGAAGAATTTGATGTAAACCAGGATTTTTAGGAATTTTTAGATTGTTAGTCAAAAATATAGTAAAGAAGATGGAAGGTATTTTTAAAGTGCCTTCCATCTAATCTCTTTTATTCGTTTTTTAACTTGCCGTCTAATTATAGGTTATTAGGGACTGAAATATTTAAAGGTCGTTTGCCTTTATCTCCAAAATATTCAAGCACCTCTATACCAAAAAATAATAAATCAATAAAATATGTTTAAGAAAGTTGCACTATTTGGTCTTTTGTTATGTTTGAGTTTTACGGTTTTTGCACAAAAACAGAAACCTAAAACAGCAGGTTGGTATGAGAAAACAGCTGAGATGTATTACGAGAATGGTAAATATCAGAAGGCTTTGCCATACTTACTAAAATACCAAAGTTTCAAACCGACGGATGATAACGCCAAGTTTCAGATTGGAACATGTTATCTAAAAACAGGTCGAGCAAATAAGGCTCAAGAATATTTTGATTTTCTTTTAGGCCAAAAGAATGTTAACAGAGAGGTTTATCATCTGATGGCTCAAACGTTACATCTTTCTCATGATTTTGAAAATGCGATTTTGTATTACAAAAAGTATTTGGCGGAATTGGATACGGATAATGACGAAAGGTATTTTGTAAAAGATAATATCAAACGTTGTGCAACGGGATTAAAGATTATTTATAAAGATAAGTTAGGTTTGGTAGAAAATATGGGTGACAAAATCAATACATCTTATGATGATTTCGCACCAGTTTTTGCACCGGATTATGATAATATTATTTATTTCTCCTCGATTCGTAATGGAAGTATGGGCGGAATGTTCGATGCAGAAGGTAAAGAAGATACGCTGAAAGGAGATTATAGAAGCGATATTTATGTTTCTCGTTTGACGAAAGGTGAATGGTCTTTGACTTCGCATTTGGATGAACGTTATAATACGGTCTATCATGATGTGATTAATGGATTTAGTAAAGACGGGAGCTTAGTTTATATGTCGCAAAGTCAGGATATGTTTTTCGATTATGGCGATATTTATATGAATAACTTCTTTAAAGATAACGCTACGGCAGAAAATTTCAAATTACCTTATCCTATAAATTCTAATGATTGGGACGGTGATGTTTTCTTTTTCAATAATACGGTAATGTTATTTTCGAGTGACCGAAAAGGCGGTTATGGTGGCAAGGATATTTATATTGCAGAAAAAGATCAAGAAGGAAAATGGAGTACACCAAAAAACTTAGGTCCGGGTGTGAATACCCCTTACGACGAGGTTTCTCCATTTTTAGCAGCGAATGGCCGAACATTATTTTTTAGTTCTAATAACTTAAAAAGTATCGGTGGTTATGATGTTTTTAAAGTCAATTTTGATGATAAAATAAGTAATTGGACAACTGCGGAGAACTTGGGAATGCCGATTAATTCTGCTGGTGATGAGGAATATTTCAAAGTGAGTAAAGACGGATTGAGGGCGTTTTTATCGTCTAATCGTACCGATGGTTTTGGAATGCGTGATTTATATGTCGCTTATTTTAGACGTTACCGTCAAGAGCAGCAAAGTCCACAAGATTCAATCGCTTTTCAATATGCACTAGATGAAGGACTTCTATCGAATAAAGTAACGGTTGACGAAAGTAAAATTACGTCCGTGGAATCTGTAAATAATTCTATAACGACCGATAAAGTGGAAACTTACAAGTTCAATCCACTCTATTTTAGTGAGTTTGGATTAAGCGAAACGTTGGAAATGAATTCGCTTTTGGTTTTGAATGATGTAATTCGTTTATTAAATAAGTATCCGGATTTAAAATTAGAACTAACCAGCCATATTGATAATAGCGGAACAGCCGTTCATTTTAATCTTTTCTATTCCTTAAAAGGTGCAGAAAATATCGCTGATTATATTACAGACCAAGGTATTACGTCAAGTCGAATTATCTTGAAAGGTTGCGGTACGAATTATCCGGTGTCTAAAAGTCGGGAAGCTGATGGGACGATTATAAAAGGTGGACAACGTTTGAATCGTCGAATTGAAGTTCGTATTTATCGTCCAGAAACGGTTGGCATTTTTATAGAATATGGTGCTCCTAATATCATTGATGCCATGTCCTTGAAAGCAAGTCAGACCTATAAGAAAATACTAAAAGGTATCTCATACAGGGTGCAAATCAAAGCACTTTCTACGATGTTAGATGATAACGTTTTGGCAGAATATTCTGATCCGATGATTGAAAGAATAGCGGATAAAGAGGTGATGTTATATACGGTCGGTTTGGTGAAAAGGCATCAAACTGCTGTCGAAACTCAACAGGAATTAAAGGTAAGAGGATTTACAGATTGTTTTATTATCGCTTATAAAGATGGCGAAAGATTAACGGAGGCCGATATTATGAAATATTCAGAGCTATATCCGGATTTGAAAAATATGATAAAATAAGAAAATAGAAGATCAAACAATGAAAAAGCCTGCTCCAAAGAAATTCGGAACAGGCTTTTTTTAATTTCGGATTTAAGAAAAACTTAAAATTCACCGATTAATTTTGCTTTCAAAGCCGCAAATTCTTCTTCAGAAATAATCCCAGCATCCTTTAATTCTGCTAATTCTTTCATCTTTGTAATAATGTCAGATTTTGGAGGCGTTGAAGTGACGACTTCTTCCTTTTTGACTGTTTCCATCGTGTCCACAGGTTCTTCTTCCCGTTCTTTTTCTATGATTTCCTCTTCGACTGTTTGACGTTCATTTTCTTGCTTTTTTTTCAAATCCTTTGCCACAGATTTACCTTTCTCAAATTTCTCTTGATAATATTTCGTCAAACGAGAAGGATCAAAGTCTAAGAAAGTACCACCAGTTTCAAAGTGTCTTTTGAAAACTTCGCCTAAAGCAAAAGTCGAAGCACCGCTCAAAATCGCCAAACTTACGCCGCCGATATAAGAGCCAACTCCAGGAATAAGTTTGACTAAGGCACGGGAACCCAAACGAGCTAAACTCGAACTTGTCAAAGTCGTGATTAATGCTTTTCCTTCGGTTTCTTTGAAATCAATATCATATAATTTACACATCTGACGAACCATATCTAATTGAACCGCTGCCACCGCAAATAAATCCGCAATTGGAACTGGAATAAAACCTGCACCCATCGACCACATTATATGATTACGAATCACCATGTCAACACTTTGCCGACGTTTTTCTTCATATTTTTGATTATCCATTTTTTTATTTTATTGATTATCAACGTTGTAACGTAAAAATAAGCTCAAGCATAGTCGTACTTTATCGTTAGAACGATAAATAATTTATAGTTTATGTGTTTTTCCTATTTCTTCCTCTTTTTATACCTAATCGCAACTGCTACGAATATTTCAACGTAACTTCCTACAGATACCATAATATTGCATTTTTTGTGTTAAAGATTTTTTAAAACTTAGAAAATTACGAT
>Ga0209712_10005193_pt1 | contig 10224 bp, 7 predicted proteins | sample ArcOceMetagenome_FD_187443 | JGI IMG/M metagenome (GOLD analysis project Ga0209712, IMG submission 187443) | Marine eukaryotic phytoplankton communities from Arctic Ocean - Arctic Ocean - Greenland ARC118M Metagenome (SPAdes) (version 2) | ecosystem: Environmental > Aquatic > Marine > Oceanic... | reverse complement strand
ACTAACAGTTGCTAGATCAATGCAGAGGGTCATACTGCAATGGAGAGACTTGATGGAAGTCATAGGTGGCGCACTCGCCTCGGACAAGACGTATTGGTATCTGGTGGAATTTGTGTGGAAGCGTGGGAAATGGGTAGCAGCTGATGCACCATTGGAGTTTGATTTGATTGCGAAGACAGAAGATAACAACTTCGTTTCGTTGAAACGGCTGTCCTGTAGTAGCACTGCGTCGGAGATGCTTGGAATTTGGATGGCCCCTAACAGGTGTAAAACAAAAATGATCCAGGAAATGTGCACCTCAGCAGTGGAGTGGGGAGCAAAAATACGGAAAGGGAGACCGTCACAGGATGAGGCGTGGCAGGCATTGCATTCTACCATTGCTGCAAAACTCAAATACCCATTGGCAGCCTGCACCTTTACGGAAAAGGAGTGTACCTCGATTATGGCACCTGCAATATGAGCAGCTCTCCCAAAATCAGGGATATCGCGTACAATGACTACCAGCGTTCGAGATGCACAAATTACTAGTGGAGGCCTTGAAATTCCAAATTTGTACAAACTTTTGGGCACACTGCGGACAGCACTTTGAGTTAACCAATATTGGCAGAAACCCCCGACGCGACATCAACTGGATCATTGCTTTCGATACCGAATGAATAGATAATTGGGATTGGTTTCTATCTGGCTCAAGCGAATTCCTTTACTTTCGCTTGAATTCGAGAACCTGGCACCGGTTTCTACGCCACCCCAACACTCACCGAAGATATTATGAAGACTTTTTGGTAATGCAGGCACCTCTGATAAGGGATCTGCGTAGAGCAACAGTTTGGTCTAGCAATGGATACATACACCTCTTGAGCTACAGTCCTCGATCCACAGGTCTACCACCGGTGGTTGACAATATTCAACACCGAGTGGGAAACCGTGTGATTCGAATACCACAACTACCTTGGACAATGAGCACTCTGCGAACATCTTCGTCGATTGAAGGATTGCTCCTAGCTCTCCGAAATGGGAATAGTGATGGTTCCTTTTATCCAAACGAGAAAGTTGTACACCAGATGGCACTGAGTGGATTGAGGGAGGCAGCGTTCTGCCAGGACCAGCAGACGTTCAGAACTCGTATCGCAGTGAACTGGGAGGACAAGTTGGTATTGTTTCATGTCTAAAGAGGAGTTTGACGGACAGGAAACTAGCTTACTCGCAGCTTGTGATAACTTAGGAGCCTTAAACGAAGTTGGTTCCCGGCGTGACAAAACCAAGCCAGCCCTGAAAGGTTTTGACCTGATCACGGCGCTAACTGAATTAGAGACCTGGCTCATTGACGAAGACACTCACCCAGATATTCAATATAGCTGAGTATCTTCTGACCAGTCTGTCCATCGGTATTGTATGCAATGATCCAGTTCCCAGAGGTTGTTTTAATTTGAAATTGGAGGTTCTCCGGGAACAGGAATTCCATTGCCTTTCGCCAAAGTGTATAATCTGACGAAACAACATGATGCTGGTTGGGCCAAATATGGTCATTTGTCTTACCCTCGAAGGCATTGCCCTGTAGTACTCCTTGAGTTGTTGTTAGTCCATCATGTCGTCTCCCCCATAAGTATCCGTTGAATCTCCGAAGCCAGTCCGTATTCGATGTACCATCCGTTGTTCAAACATGGAATGGATCTTTGTTTTTGATACCCAAATCCGAAGCAGAGCTAAAGCCGCCGCATTCAGGATAATGCGGTCGTAGCATCCCTTGAGATCCGACATCGTCATCGCTAGGCAAATCCGTTTTGACTGATGGTGGTCGAAAGGTAGGCGTCGATTCACTGCATGATCAATGCAAATTCTGGAAGTGCGGCTATATATCTTGTTCGTGAGCAATGGCATTGCTGTCCATAGCTGTCTCCATATCCACTTTTTGGAACAACTTATTTGAATAATTGAATTCCGAATCAAGGAGACCTAATGTACGTTGTTTCGCGAGATCGAACGACATAGACCTAATTTACATTGTTTCGCGAGATCGAACGACATGGCCTTCTTGAGGATCATCAAATTAATGCAACACCGATGTCTGCTTGGAGTTTATCTGGATATTACAGGGATTTCGACCTGAAAGAACAGCAAACTCAACGAAGAATGGCCCATGATCGCCTCATAGTGTCCAATATGGTGATTGGCCGATGCAGTACGTTCTTATCTAGGTTTCCATGCTTTTACCAACTGCCAATATCGCGCAACTACGGACTCGACTCTGTTGGTCGATCACCTAGATTTTGCGGTCGTTTACAGGCGCGTAAGAAATTTCCGTCGCCTCTATCGAACCTCTTCCACTGTTGATCCATCCCCGACTTTTCCAATATAGCACAAACCGAGCTGATAATAATTGGCTACATTCTTCTGTCTGATGAAAGTTACGTTCATTCCTTGCCATCACTGTTACACAGCCTTTGTTCGCTTCTCGAGCTCTCTCAATTTGTGGTAGAAACAATACTACACTACTTTAATTACAATACGGGGATTGCAATGCCCAAGAATAATAGAAATGTACAGTTCTGGCTCAAATTACTGAATCAAACGGATTTGGAGTCCGATCAAATGCTTAAAAAGAGCCACATGACATTCTTTTAAAGTCCACATTCCACATTGCTTAGATGAATTCGAAGGGAACTTCAGAACTTAGAGTCTCTTGCAAATATTGACGGCGTTCATTTTATGCCCCTTAGCAATATAGACGATCTGATGTTTTTGTTGTTTAACAGACTTTCGTGATTCCTTTACAAGAGAAACATCGATGTGTACAATCCTATTTCAGGACCTAGTAGAGCCTGTTATATTTTCACTCCTACTTCCAATACCATAGCCTAAGACACCGGACACCACAATTACAGCACTTGCAGATTTGATCCAAGTTAAAGTTAGGCATTCCGCTTCCTCTGTGGGACAATATAACACTGCAGCTAATCCGACCACGACGACAGCTTGAATACCCTTTAATAACGCTAATGCTACTGTGCCCATATTTTGGAGTAATGTAAAGAATGCACTCGCATGAACCGCATCAACCAAGACCAGACCCAGAAATCCCGTCAGTACAGATGAGCACTGCATCGGATTTTCACCAGTAACAGCACCAGGAGCGGAATCTCTTTTATCATCGAAACCGTAGACCCAAATGCCAATTGCAACCTAAGCAAACATCAAGCAAGTTTCTATTAATCCCAAGCAACAGCTCCAAATCTCTCCCGTCACAGCTTTCCCAACGGAGTTCCTCTTCTGTTTATGTTCTGCATCAAGATTTGTGTGTGCGCAACACACATAATTCGAATTGGCGTGAAATGAATCTTTTTTCCGTAATACAGATAACAGGAATTCATTGACAAATCCGACAAAACAAACATCAGTGAATGTAAGAAACTTCCGAGCAAGACTCAAACACACCCAGCCATGACGCCAAAAGATTGATCATTCTCCTGGCCCAATTTAGTGTAATCTTCTTCTTCTTCTGAACCATTACATGTGCCATCTGAACTATGATTCAATTGTGCTCGGGAACCAATAATATTCATACAAAGCCCTATGCAAACCAATGTGACTGATATTTTAAGTTTCTTTCCCAAAATAAATCGTGACAACAAAGCAGTCCAAGCAGGACAACTATTGTATAAAATGACGAATATAGCGCCCCCGGTTGATAATAGTCCTAACGTTAAAAACATGCCAGACAACAAATCTAAAAATGCCGTCAAGATTTGTGCGAAAAACTTCCCACGAGCTCCATGAGGCCAGAAACCGCAGATTGACATCCCAGCTGTATTCGCAAGGGTTGGCAATAGAAGCAATGTATGTATGACCTAGCAGACGGTTAAGGCGCAGGTAGTCTATAAATAATGATTGGTTGCAGGATCCCAGATATAATGTACAGTAGATTGAGAGACCGATTGTGATTTGCATTTGATTAGTTGGCGGTGGACCGCTCATTTCCATGAAAAATAGAGATAGCTTTTTAATTAATTTACATCAATTGGTAGAAAGAAAGAAATTGGATCTCTGCTTCTTTCCCGTCATTTCATTTACGCTTGTCAACAATATGTGGAATGGGTGGGAGTGTCGCCGCCGTGTCGGGTGGTGCAAGCTGGGTTGTTGTTTGTTTGTATTTATTTACCTCATTCCCATAGGGAAACGGTCTCTGCTGCAAAGACTGTTGCCGTTTTGGCAAACAGCTTCGCCACCCCGAGGGTGTTTGTTGAGCTGTGAAGATTTTGCTGGTGAAAGCCTGTTTGGCCTACAGTTTTTTTTTTAAAGCTACAATTAGTCGGGACATTTTCATTCTCATCATTTTGACTGAAATGAACCTGCTTCCACCATACTGCATGATTTCTGCTTTTCAATGGTGTGGAATTCCTACATGCTTCATAAAGCGGCCTGTTCGCTGCAAATGCTTCCACTGTGTCCCTACGTTTTTGAATCTGTACACAATCCTGCTTCCTCCAATACTCCCTCACTCGAAGGGTGTATGTATCCAAGTTCCATCTTCGTCCTGCCGAATATGCGTGCGAGTAATATGTCTTGCACATCGACGATGAAAACTACGAAGCTGCACCATTTTGATCTTCGTAATAACCCAAGACTCGGACCCACACAATAAATAGCACAGACTGAACAATATAACCTTATAGAAAATTCCCATTGCAATTGGATTTGCATCCTCTCGCGCCAATAATTTCCCAAGTCGTGCCCAAATGCCTCTTGCTCGTTGTATGTTCCGATCAATAGTCGGTTTATCCTTATCAGAATCATCTACTCTCCGTCCCAAGTACTTGAATTGCCGTACCTTCTTGATCAACGTATTCCCTACCCTGAAAATAAAATTCTTCGCCGCTAACTGTTTTCTGAGGCGACACAGATTAAGGCGTCGCTTCGTCAAATCCTCACACTTCTTGCTAACAAGGTGTTTGGGCGTTAGGACATTATTACTGCAAAAGCCGCATCTATTGCATTGCGGCAATAGACCCTCTTGCTGTATTTTAATCCTATCTCCAATATGGCGCTGTGCGAAATGATGCCGCATATTATAACGGTGATTTGTCACATATGTACAATTGATCGAAGGGCATTGCACGGTTGTAAGTGATCCAGGCATGCTCACTTCACAGAGTACTGGCTCTCTCGTCACTACAGTCTCCAACTCATCTTCTGAGTCGTCTGTTGGCTCAGGGGCTGTTAGTGGCTCGGGGGCAGTGTATCCAGCGTGTTTATCCTTACAATACTTTTTGGTTTGATGAGTTGGCAAATATTGACGAGAGACTTCTTTGCCACATAAATCACAAGTGACTTTTTGCAAAGCTCGCATATTATAAGTTACACCCACTCCCGTGTTCTTGCGAACATGAGCCTTGTTTGACATATATACACATTGGATATACCACCAGTCATCACCATGTACTCGGTTTTCTTGGCATTCATTTTCAACCCGAGAGATTCGAAATTCGTGGCAAAGAAATCCAAAGCACGTTGAAGCTCTGGACCTTCTGGCCCGCACTGTGTCCCCACATTTTAGACATTGGACTTTCATCTTCCGTCATTGATCATATGTGGGGCCTATTCCTGTCACACTTCTGTTGTATGCCATAGTCGAAATCTTCACCTTGTGTCGTCCCCCCGTCATTACCATGTATTCTGTCTTAGTTGCGTTCATCTTCAATCCCAAGGAAGCAAAGCCCTGGGTAATGATATCCATAGAAGCCTGTGTTCTTGTCGAGTCCGTACCAGTGACAAGTCCATCATCCGCATAAAACATTGCTAGTTCCTCTATTTCATTTGGTTGGTGTACGTGACTCCAGTGTCGAACTACCGCGTCTACCATAATATTGAAGATGAAAGGGGATACTATATCTCCTTGTCTCACGCCTCTCCTTGCCTTGAAAGGTCGTCCAAAATACCCGGCCTGTCGAGGTACCATCGTGTCCCCTTCCCAAATTGTTGCAATTATCCGTCGAATGTTTCTTCCAACACCATATGCTTCCAATATCCTCATGGCCTGGGAGCGGTCCAGCGTATCATAGACCTTCTTCAGATCTAAAAAGATCATAAAGAGTGGCTCGTCTGATCTACAGCGCAATTTGAAATTGTGCCAATAACTTGGCCTCCATTATTGCTGAACCTGTGCCCCTTTTTGCTCGAAACCCATGCAATGCATCATCGAGAACTATCGTTGAACTAAACCGCTGATTAATAATCGACAATATGAGTTTGTAGATAATCTCCAACAACGCAATGCCTCGGAACTCGCCGGCCTTGGATTTAGGAATCAGCACGAAGATGCCTTGACTAAATGCTCGCGGTATCTCTTCTTCCGCGAAGGCTAGACGCACAATCTCCAGCAATTTCTGCCATAGCATCCATGCCGTTGGGTCCGGCTCCACTCCTTCGTCCGTCGGTCGGGCGCCTCGCAGCCATTCCTTGACGTTCTTCGCAGTAATGCCGGTTGTACCAGCCGCTTTGTTGTTGCGCAATTTCATGACACTCTCCACCACCTCTTCCTCTGTTGGTGGCGCATCATTTATAGGAAATGCATCGACATGTATTGGGATCGGATCTTCACCAGTTTCTTCTTCCGTAAATAAATTTTCGTATTCCGAACGGGTGAAGTTGATATCCGCTTCAGAAGGTTTGTGAGACCGAGGCCCCACATCTTTGTACCATCCCTTGATGGCTCCAAAGGCCTTCGAAAAGTTTCCCTGTTCTAAATGAGCTTGGGCTGCATTCGCCGCCGCAGCAGCCCGTGCCCTCCTATCATTTCGCAATGATCGTTAGACGCTCTTTTTCAGAACCCGCAGTGTTTAAGAATCCCTTCTTCGTCTAGCTGACGCTTTCTGATCTATCAGTTTCCAAGTTAGTTCCGAAATCCATGAGTTATTTCTTTGCTCACGTTCATCCTGTTCCTTCTTTTTGTGATGTGTGTTGGTATCATACATACAACAAGTAAGTACGTACTCTCGTACGAGTTTGAGAGTGAGTGGTTGTTGGTGGTGCCGGAAATGTCATAAAGTCATCGCCCCCCCCGCGACAGCTAAATTGGTTTTCTAGCCGTTTTTTTGGCGAGAAGTCGCAGAAAACACACAAAGAGTTTTTTTCCGAGAAAGTTTAGACCTCCTATGTGCAGTAACAATGATCTCACCCTCACCTCATTCCATTTCAAAGAACAACCAAGGAACAAAGATGAGGCACGCATCAAAGTTTTCGTTGAGAAAGCTTGGTAGAAAGAAAGATAAATTATTGCTCTCGGAATCACAGGGGCGCGATACTTCTGACTTCATAAGTGGAGTAGACAGAGATGAAACTAGAAACGATGAAGGTAGCGACCCCTGGCTGACGATGCCTTATCAGGTACCAACCGAAACTACCAATGTAGTGAAAGATAGCACTCAGCGGCAAGTAGCAGATGTTCCAATCCCGAAGGCCTTTCCTGATAAAAGTACCGACAAAGTCGAACAAAAATATCATAATAATGGTACGGATACAACTCGTGCAAGAGCAACAATGTCGAAGAACCACAAGCGAGTCAGGACCAAGCAAGACGATGCATTCATGCAATTTACGACCAATCCTTCTGCTGCAGACGTGTTCGAAGATCTGGACAGTGTTAAGGAAGAAATCATTTTATCAAACGATAGTCTTGAAGACATCATGGACGAAACAGAAACAAACTTTCAAAAAGAAATGCCGAGATCAATATCAAATAGAAAGTCAGTCAAATCTTTCAAAATAGATGCTAACTCTTCAGAATCAAGTCATTTGAAGCGAAGTAAGAGCGAATGTGAAATGGACTCTTCGAGTGAGTCGTCAAGTTCTGCTGATCATCTAATAGATCCCAGATATTCGAAGAAGAGGGGTATCCTTATCGTCGACCCACAAAACAACGGAGAAGTTTACCGAATGGACGAAGAAAATAAATGTTTGACAGATAAAGAATTGATAATAATAGGTGGAAACAGAGATGGAGAGGATGGTGATGACGACGAGACAATGATGAGCAATTTAACTGAAGTCACATATCAACGATCAAAGGAAGAAAGGATGAAATACCTCATGAAAAATTTGAAAGATGCCGCTTCACAAATACCAGAAAGTACGGCATGGTGTGGTATTTTTGAGTGCTCTGCTTCCAATAATATTGATAAAGAAGATATCAACGGGGCGTCCAATACCATTGAGGAAGAACAGGACAAAAATAGTTCAAGCAAAGGTAGTGGAGATCCGAGTATGACTCAAAATGCAAAGTTATTGTTCAATTCTTTGTTCAATAAAGGTGGTGAGAAGGTAGATGTGGGAAGTTTCTCGGAAAAGATAGTTGTTTGCATCACACGAATTTACCTATCACTGCAAGAAGGCGACAAGGACAATGGCCTGAGGTGTACGTACAACGAACCAAAACTTTGCCACGACCTTGGAGTTCGGCTCAAAGAGGCAAGCGATGGTCAAGCTGTTGTAGTAGACGTTCTTTCTGAATCGACGGCTGCAAGGTCAGGAGTGCAGGTGGGAGATGTACTAAGTGTAAGTAAGAAGACTGTGAACATTCTGCGTTATAAATCGCACCACTCAATATTTACCCCCCTCTACAGTTCGCTGTACCACTGAACAATACTTTCCAGGGATACGAAAAAGCATGCGACTTCATATCAAGGCTAGAGCTCATCGGCATGAGAACTTCTTACCGAACAATATTCGACATGTTCCTTTCAAAGACGTCCTCAGGTTGGCCTGTCGCAACTGTCTTTAAGAGGCATTCTAGAGCGATGAAGAACTTTGAGCATTTGCCCTTAGGAGTACTTTCTGTTGACTTAAACATTGATCTTTCACGAGCTGCGTCTTTTTTTCATGAAATTGTTACTCGTAGTAGAGAGTATGACTACGGCCGAGAATCTAATGGAGTGTATGAGGTGGTCCGTGGAAACATAGAAGCGTTCATCCCGAAACCCCAATGTCGCATTTCCCGTAAACGTACAACTACACAACATGTGGACGAAGTTGGAGATGCAGCTAAAACTTTTGGATTGGATACTAGCAAAGGTGCAAGAACGGTATTTTTACCAAAGATATCTGATGAAAATTTGCACCAGCCAATGTTTTTTCCGGACGCACGTCGCAGCTCTCTGTTGACATGGTACACCGAGAATAGTGATTCAATTATTTATTTAAAATTCAATGGCACCTTCGGTGGTTCGGGTGTCGGTGTTTTCCGAATCAATGGAGGGCTTTGGTCGGCACCATGCGCAATTAGAGCAAATATAAGTGGTGTCGGGTTCAGGCCAACTTCAAATCCAATTGAATGCATGATTTTCGTTAGAGATCTGAGCGACATGGATGGATTCAGAAAAGGGAATGAAATAACAGTGGGAGGAAAAGATCAAAAGGAACGAATCTGCGTGGTGAGCAAAATCGCCGACCGATTCTGTATAGAAAACAACATTATATGCTCTTGTGTCCCAAGAAATGACATCAATACATTGTTGTACTCCAAGTATCATTCAAAAACTTCGACGGAACTCATTATAAATGGCAAACTGCCAAGTCCTTCAGAGGCAGCTACATTTTGCGGCGCACTAAGAAGGCTTGAGCTTCCGTCGACCATGTATCCGCATCCAACACCACCAAACAATCTGATTAAATTCAATTTGAAGGATTGGACTAAAAATGACTCATGTAAAACATCCGGACCTCTAGAGTCTCCATTCGATGAAAGCACTGTCTCGACACTTAAGGACCTGCTGAATACACTTGAAAATGGCGAGAGCATTTACACCGACGAGCTCAACGAATTTGAAGTATTCACCCAAAAGTTCAATCAGATGCTTTATGACGGGGTCACAATTGATAGAGCGTGGCCAACTGAGAATGGGAGAAGCAATGTAGACGAACCCTTCACTTCCAAAGTGACGTTGAAACTGGATAGTAGGGCAACACATTTAGGGAAGGAGCATTTTTTGTTGTTCATCACGAAATCTCAAACAAACAAAACAGGAATCTTGCGTGACTATACGAAACCCACTGATTTGTCAAAGAACAAGCACTTATCTGAATCTCTTAAATTACACAGTATTGTGAAAGTATCGCAAACCATGCCAAAAAGTTTCAGTAAACCTCAAACATCCCCGCAAGAGAAAAAGAAACATCGGAAACGATTTGTTTCTCTCAAGACGAATGACGGAAAGACATTTTTATTTCTCGCTA
>Ga0209712_10005192_pt1 | contig 10224 bp, 4 predicted proteins | sample ArcOceMetagenome_FD_187443 | JGI IMG/M metagenome (GOLD analysis project Ga0209712, IMG submission 187443) | Marine eukaryotic phytoplankton communities from Arctic Ocean - Arctic Ocean - Greenland ARC118M Metagenome (SPAdes) (version 2) | ecosystem: Environmental > Aquatic > Marine > Oceanic... | reverse complement strand
ACCTTAAACGCACCGGTGATCTCAGAAAATTGAGTGACTTCTGTATCGTTCCAGTTGTAAGCAAGGCTAAAAGTAGAGCTACCATCCAACAGGTCTGCAGAATAGTTTGCCACCACATCAATACCTTGTGTAGTCGTGTCGAAGTCATTAGTAAAGAAACTGACTTGTTGGAAACTATCTATGTTCGGCTCGATCGCTCTAAGTGCATCTTTATCTTCAGCGGTTAAGTTGATTTTATCAGACTGACTAAGACGGTCTGACACTTCAATATTGTAGTAATCCACTGTCATAAAGAAATCACCGTCTTGATAGACGCCACCTAATGTATAACTGTCTGATTCTTCAGGCTGTAACTCAGTACCACCTAATTGAACTGCAATAGGATTAGTTGGAGCTAAAAGCGCTGAATCAACTAACACACCACCATCCAAGTTTGTTTGCACGTTACTCACATTGGCTTGACCAACAGTAGGAGCGCGGAATCCAGAACTGATTGAACTGCGCAATGACAACTCATCAGTCAGATGGAACTGTGCAGATATTTTATAATTAGTAGTAGAACCAAATGTATCATAATCTTCAAATCGTAACGCACCACCTAATAATAAAGCTTCAGTCACTTGGGCTTCAACATCTACATAAGCTGCGTAGTTTCTTCGAGTTGACACACCGGCATCATCTGGCTTGAAACCAGGAAAACCGTTTGAGCCAATACCAAAGCCTTGTGAAGTCAATGGTCCAGCAGTATATGAAGCTACATCACCTGCTACTACTTCATATGATTCTTCATGCCATTCTAAACCACCGGCAACATTAACTTCTTCATATAATCCCATATCAACTAATTTGACTAAGTCGAAGTTAAAGTTTTTCTCAAGCTGAATATACTTTCCAGGGCGAAAATCGCGAGGCGTAGTCGGCCCTAAAGATGCGTTAAGAGTATTGTAAATAACATACTGAGACTCACTACGTCCCACAGAGCCACTTAAGTCATATAAAACACCATCAGCAAAACCGTCTTTGAATTCGCCTTTTGTACCTATTGTCAAAGAGGTATCTGTAATATTACCGCCAAAGTTAGGGGTAAAACCTTCAGGGATCAGTTCATTAAATGCAAAACAATTAGCATCGTTCTGTACACCATCGATATAATTTTGTTGAGTTGTCACATTCGCAGAGGTAATAGGGATAATCGGACAATCAATGCCATCGCCTTGCCCAAGGCCAGTATTAACTTGGCCAACTGGACCAGGTGTTAAATCACCCACAAGCAAAGTAGAACCACCATCCAAGGAGTATACTGTGCCACGTGTATGAGGGTTTCTGTAGTAGAATCCGCCACGCACATCACGCTCAGAATAGTTACCAAACATATAAAATTCTTTATCGTCACCTAAGTCCAGACCAACGTTACCAAAAATAGTGATATCGTCATTGACCTCTGGTGAGCCCCAAATTTGCGCAGGATTAGCCACATCCAAACCTGCAGCACCAAAGGCTGCAGCATCGGGACGTTGTACACTTCTACTAGTGGCGTCGGCATTTTTATATTGAAAACTGACGTTAGCAAATCCGTCATCTGTAAATGGCATACCTAAATTACCAGACACTTCAGTGGAGGCGCCGTCACCTTCATAATACTCACCACGGCGAACCGATAAAGTACCGCCATCGGAATCATCTTTGAGAACAAAGTTCATTACGCCGGCAATTGCATCTGAACCATACTGCGCAGCAGCACCGTCACGTAACACTTCAACCTGTTTTATGGCAATGCTTGGGATAACAGATATATCAGGACCCTGTGCCCCATCATTAATACCACCACCTAAAAATGCGATAACAGATGAACGATGGCGTCTTTTACCATTCAGCAGGATTAAAGTACTGTCGGCGGGCAAACCACGTAAGTTTGCGGGGCGGACGAGTGAAGCCGCATCACTGATCGGGTTCGTATGCACATTTAAAGATGGCACGGTTCCTTTTAAAATTTCTAACATGTCAGTATTACCTGACCTTGATAATTCTTCAGCACCTATAATGTCTATAGGTACAGGTGAGTCAGCAATAGAACGGGGAGCAGCACGTGAGCCAACTACGGCAATTTTTTCGTAACTTTCATCTGAGCCTTCTTCTTCAGCAGCATATGACTGAGCACTACTTAGTGCAAAACTTACGGCTAACGCTAAAGTGGCAGTTTTAAAATGTGAGGACATGTGATTTCTTTCCTAGTTTTTATGAGTTTTATCATTCTATGTTCCAGTTGCTATTTTAATGATCGATTTGCAACCTGTACTAAAGAGTAAGAGAGTTAGTAAAGCCGTAAAAATATTTGCTTTTTCTTTAGAAGTAATATTGCAGAGCTTATTGAAAATGCTATTTTCAACATTAAATTCAAGCGGTTAATTTAAAATCAACTAGGGGAGATTTATATTAAATAGAGGGGTGAGGCTTTATCATTTTCACTTGATGATAAAACCTCCGAAGGTTTAAAACATTTACTTTTTTGAGATATTAAAGCAAATTTCAATCAGTCTAAGTGGTTATTTTTCAGTCAGTAGTACTTGGTTTGTATCAATTCGTTGAGACTTCATATTAAAAGAAAGTGCTATCGCTTCTATTAACGCTTCACTGTCTGCTAGGTCGAAGCGACCGCTAATTGGAATTTTATGTAAAGAAGGATCTTTTAACACTATCTTTATGTCGATATAACGATTAATTTCTTCAATAACGTCAAATAATTCTTCATTAACAAAAATTAGTTTGCCATCAAGCCATGAAAGCTCTCGCTGCATATTCTCTTGTTTGATGCGAGTTAGTTTGGGGGGGTGATCTCTTCCAACAATCACTTTTTCACCCTTAACAATATAAACATCATCTTTTTGAATAGTCGTATTATTTATGGCTTTAATATCTGTTAATGTTTTGTTGAGTGGCACTTTCGACATTTTAACTTTACCGTCAGTCACCGTCACTTGAATATTTTCAGATTCTAAATGTACAACAAACTTAGTCCCTATCGCTTGCACGAGACGATCACCCGCATAAACAATAAAGGGGCGATTAGGATCATGGGCAACGTCAAATAAAGCCTCACCTTTGATTAACTTAACGATACGTTTTTCATCAGTAAACTCAGTTTCAATACGACTATTAGTATTTAAGTGGATAACTGAGCCATCATCAAAGGTTGCATCCAACTGTTGTCCTACTAAGGTAACATATGAATTTTTTTGTACATCAATTGGCATCGCGAACCAAATAAAAATAGCGATAAAACTGATGCTTGCCGCGATCAAAATAGGTTCAAAGATAGGTTTCAATATTGGCCATAAAGTTACATTTTCTGGCCAATTCACACTATCATTCGTTACCAGTACTTCATCCAAATCATCCCAGATACTGGTCATCGCTTTTAATGCAATAGAATGCCTTGAATCTGCTGACAACCAGCGCTTCAATTCTTTTCTTGATTCACCAGATAAATTACCATCGTCTAATCTTACTAACCAAATAGACGCTTCGTGATCAATGGTATGTATCGTACGAAGTGGGACCACTTTACTACGATTATTCATTTTTTTAGCTCTTCGTTTGTTTGATTTAAATGTAACGGAAGTTTAAGATCATTAACTTCATATCCTTGAGCACAAAGTGACTGTTTACATTGTGTTAAGCCTGCGGCAATATACTTTTCGACGGAACTGACTGATACATCCATTTTCTTTGCTATCTCCCTATGGCTTAAACAATACAATTTTCTTAAAAGTATTGCGCGGCGGTGTTTTTCAGGTAATGAACTTAGTACTTTACTAAAGCGTTCAAATTTAATTTTTTGGTAAAGCTCTCTTTCAATAGAATTATCAACATCATCTTCTATTAATGCATCATCTAATTCAATATGTATGACTTTTGATTGTTCCATTAGTTTCTTAAGAACCAAGTTTCTTGAAACAACAAATAAGTACCCTTTTGGTGATTTAATTTGTTGTTTCGCGTCAGAGTCTAAAACTCTAATAAAAGATTCCTGTAAAATCTCATCAACATCTTGCTGCTCTACATTCATCTTCATAATAGAACGTACTAAACCGTCCCGGCATGATTGAAAAGCGTTTAAAACTCTATTGCTCGACTGCTTGTTTGGTGGCATTTATGTTTCCAAGGATACATAGTTCCATTAAAGAGCTAATTTGCGTCGAAATCCGTAACTAATTTAAAGAAAATAAACGTTAAAAACGTTTTTATCATCTTTTTTATAAATTGCCGACAATTTTTTGCTTGTTTGTCGCTTAAAATATCATCTGGTAAATAATATAAATATTACTTTTATGCCTGCAACGTATAGAGATTATTTAATACTATTTTCGTTAAGTTTATGTCCTTATTATGCAAACCGAAAATAAATTAAGCTGTGGCGCTTGATTGAGAGCAATGCACTTTGGAGAATTCTAGCCCGAACAAGTAAGCAATTATTTAAATATTGATTATAGCCCACATTGTCCTTTCCTCTCCTTATCTACTATCAAATATCACCAATCAAAATAAGATTATTATAGCAAAAAAAAACATATTAACTATTTCCTTAAACATTTACGGATTAACCAATAGATAAGCTCTTTACCTGAGTGGATAAATTTGCTCACACAATAAATAACTATAATAGTGGAAATTATTTTGGAATATGAAACGCTTTTCTCTTTAGGTCTTTATTTCAGTGCAATGCTGGGTATTGGCCTGTATGCCTATCGTAAATCAACCAGTGATGTTGCTGGTTATATGCTGGGTGGACGTAGTTTAAGCCCAAGTGTTGCAGCGCTTTCTGCAGGGGCATCTGACATGAGTGGTTGGATGTTAATGGGACTACCTGGCGCTATGTATATGTCTGGTATCAGTAGTTTATGGATTGCAATTGGCCTCGTTTTAGGTGCATTTTTAAATTACCTGATCGTTGCTCCACGTCTTAGAACCTATACCGAAGTAGCCAATGATTCTATTACGCTACCTGATTTTTTTGAAAACCGCTTTAATGATAATGCTCGTTTATTAAGAGTGGTCTCATCAGTTGTTATAGTCGTATTTTTCACGCTATATACCTCAAGCGGCATTGTGGCTGGTGGCAAATTATTTGAAAGCTCTTTTGGCTTGAATTATGAAGTGGGTCTGTATGTAACTGCTGGAGTAGTTGTGGCTTACACACTATTTGGCGGTTTTTTAGCTGTGAGTCTAACCGACTTTGTTCAAGGTTGTATTATGTTTGTTGCTTTGGTTTTAGTGCCTATTGTGACAATCAGTGAAGTGGGTGGGGTCTCTGAAATTCATGCAAGCATTAATACAATCAATCCTGCCTTATTAGATATTTTTAGTGGTGTCAGTCTCATCAGTATTATTTCAGCCATGGCGTGGGGACTGGGTTACTTTGGTCAGCCCCATATTATTGTACGCTTTATGGCTATACGCAGCGTTAAAGATATGCCTGCTGCTCGTCATATTGGTATGAGTTGGATGATAGTTTCAATTATTGGTGCTATGGCAACAGGTTTTGCCGGTATTGCCTACGTTTCGAAAACAGGTTTGAAACTTGATGATGCTGAAACTATTTTTATCGTACTCTCGCAAATTTTATTTAGCCCACTTATAGCTGGTTTTTTATTAGCGGCTATTTTAGCGGCCATTATGAGTACTATTTCTTCTCAGCTGCTGGTGACATCAAGTTCTTTGACTGAAGATTTTTACAAAACATTTTTGCATAAAAATGCTAGCGATAAACAACAAGTGCTTATTGGACGAATATCCGTATTTTTAGTCGCGTTGCTTGCCATCTACTTAGCTTACGATCGCAACTCATCAATTTTGTCCTTAGTGAGTAATGCTTGGGCTGGTTTTGGTGCCGCTTTTGGCCCGGTTATTATTGGGTGTTTGTATTGGAAAAAAATGACCAGAAATGCTGCTTTGGCAGGCATGATAACAGGCGCGGTAACGGTATTATTGTGGATTTACGCACCTATCACAATTAACGGTCAGTCATTAAGTTCAGTGATGTATGAAATAGTGCCCGGCTTTATTTTGTGCTCATTAGTTATCTATGTTGTCACTATTATAGCCCCACAAGATGACACTAAGGTTTTAACAACACATGATGAAATGTTAACCCATCATGCTTAAAATCATGAATTTCTAAGTGTGTTATTAGATGGTTTTTTTAACTCTTTACACTAACAGCACGCCAAGTTTTTTTACCCGTTAGGTTAGCAGCATAGATTAAATTTTAATTAATTCTAAAGAGTGTCAAAGCACTCTTTAATATTTTAAGGAAAAGCATATGCTTTTTAATGGTTCGTTTAGCACAGACTCCCCAATTCGTCAGAAAATTCATGAATTTTACCGTATTGATGAAAATATCGCCGTAGATCATATTTTGCCTGTGGCAGAAGTAAATGTTAGCGCGAGAAGCCGAGCTTGGGAAAGAGCTCGCAAAATGGTTTTACAAATTCGTCAAGAGCAGTCAGGTAATGGCGCAATAGACGCCTTATTAAAAGAATACTCACTCTCAAGTGAAGAAGGTGTGGTATTGATGTGTTTGGCCGAGGCTTTGTTACGTGTACCTGATAAGCATACTCAAGATGCCTTAATTCGTGACAAAATTTCTCAAGGACAATGGAGTAGTCATTTAGGCAGCAGTGATTCACTGTTCGTCAATGCCTCATCTTGGGGATTATTAATCACCGGCTCTATGGTTAATTATGCGGATAAACGTAAAAAGGATAGCTTTGGTGTATTGAAAAAAGTGATCGGCCGTTTAGGTGAGCCCGTTATTCGTAAGTCTATGAACTACGCTATGAAAATTATGGGTAAGCAGTTTGTTATGGGAGAAACCATCAAAGCGGCCACTGAACGAGCGGCCACTAAAGAACAGCAAGGTTATGTCTATTCCTACGATATGCTAGGTGAAGGTGCGCGCACCATGGCCGACGCCGACCGTTATTTTAAAAATTATCAAACGGCTATAGATACCATTGGCATGGTTGCACGTGCTTCAGGTAAAAACGACCCGCGCCGAGTGCCGGGAATTTCAGTTAAGCTTTCTGCTATTCATCCACGTTATGAATTTACTCACAAAGAACGCGTAATGGCTGAAATTGTGCCAAAACTTAAAACGCTTTGTTTGCAGGCGAAAAGCTACAATATTGGTTTAACAGTTGATGCTGAAGAATCTGAACGCTTAGATATATCCCTTGATATTATTGAAGCGGTATTTAGTGACAACGAATTAGCTGATTGGAATGGTTTTGGTATGGCATTACAAGCTTATCAAAAACGTGCACTGTTTGTGGTTGAATGGTTACGAGAGTTGACCATTGGTGCCAACCGAAAAATGATGATCCGCTTAGTAAAAGGTGCTTATTGGGACACTGAAATCAAAAATGCACAAAAAGACGGTCACCTGCATTTCCCTGTTTTCACCCGCAAATCTTCTACTGATGTTTCATACCATGCCTGTGCAAATAAACTATTAGAATATAGAGATACCATTTATCCTCAGTTTGCTACGCATAATGCTTATACGGCGGCGACCATCGTTGAACTTGCTGGTGATGATAAAGAGGGCTTTGAATTTCAATGTCTACATGGCATGGGAGACTCTTTGTATGATCAAATTGTATCAAGTGAAAATATTCAATGTCGGATCTATGCACCTGTGGGACACCATGAAGAGTTGTTAGCGTATTTAGTGCGTCGTTTATTAGAAAACGGTGCTAACTCTTCTTTTGTAAACGCCATTGTTGATGAGTCTCAACCGGTCGAATCTTTACTTGGCGATCCAGTTGAAAAAACCCAACGTTTAAAAGATAAATATAATCATCAAATAATCAAACCTATTGCCTTATATCATGACGCAAAAGGTCTTGGGCGCGATAACTCTAAAGGCATAGATTTAACAGACATTACAGTCATCACTGCGTTAAAACCGTCATTAGATAACTGGTTTGCAGCTCACTTACTCGATGAAAGAGACGTTCCTACAGGCTCTGTTGCTGTTAGAAATCCAGCAAATCACAGTGAAATCATCGGCTTTCATCAACATCACGATAAAGATGCAATGCTGGCGATGATCGATACGGCTGAAACGGCATTTGCTACATGGTCAACAACACCGGTAGCTGAGCGCGCCGCTTTATTATGCAGTGTTGCGAATATTCTTGAACGACATACAGACGAACTAATTGCTTTATGTATTAAAGAAGCGGGTAAAATTGCTCAAGACGGTATTGACGAAGTCAGAGAAGCGGTTGATTTCTGTCGCTACTATGCCAACCAAGCCATTGAACTAGAACAAGATGACCGCCTAGAAGCACGTGGTGTAATACTGTGTATCAGCCCATGGAACTTTCCATTAGCAATATTTTTAGGACAAGTTGCTGCTGCAATCGCCACAGGTAATACGGTATTAGCCAAACCTGCTGAACAAACAAGTTTAATTGCCTTGCGCACTATCGAACTGATGATGTCTGTAGGATTGCCTGAAGGTGTTGTACAAGCCGTTATTGCCCGCGGTAGCCAAGTAGGTAGTGTTATTATTCCTGATAGTCGCATTCAAACCGTTATGTTTACAGGATCAACTGAGACCGGCACGATAATTTCGCAAACGTTGGCTGATAGAGGTGGCGATCAAGTGCCTTTCATTGCCGAAACTGGCGGTCAAAACTGTATGATAGTTGACTCTACCGCCCTACCTGAGCAAGTTGTTGATGATGTTATTTCTTCAGGGTTTCAATCAGCAGGTCAGCGCTGCTCTGCACTTCGTGTGTTATTTCTACAAGACGAAATTGCAGACAAAGTCATTACCATGCTCAAAGGCGCATTGGCAGAATTACATGTCGGCAACCCAGAATACTTAAGCACTGATATAGGTCCAGTGATTGATCAAAAAGCACTCGACTCACTTCATGCGCACAGTGTTTATATGAAAACCCATGGTCAGTTGTTATATCAATGTGAAATTTCTCCAGAGGTGTCGAGTAATGAACATTTCTTTTTTGCGCCACGCCTTTATGAAATTAAAGATATTAACGTATTAAAGAATGAAGTATTCGGCCCTTGTGTGCATATCGTTCGCTTTAAAGGTAATGAAATAGAAGCAGTTGTTGATAAAATTAACGGTACAGGTTTTGGTTTAACCATGGGAATTCATACCCGTATTGAACACCGAGCTTTTGATTTAGCCAAGCTGTCACGGGCGGGAAATATTTATATCAACCGAAATATGATTGGCGCCATTGTTGGTGTACAACCTTTTGGTGGTCGTGGTCTTTCAGGCACAGGACCAAAAGCAGGTGGGCCAAATTACTTAACCCGTTTGGTTATAGAAAAAGCCACACCAGATGCCGAGCAATTTAACTTGTTACCTTCGCAAGTAGAAGCCTTAGACGGTGATAAACAATCTGATAAAGAATCAATTTTGTTTATGGATAAAGCCAATGCAGCTGAAAAGATTTGGCGTTTAACCGAGTTAAACACCCGTATTTCTTGTGTTCGTCAACTGTTAGCTAAAATCGCTCATGTGGGTATTGTTGATGATTTAGCTGAAGATTTAAACCGCACCCTAACATCAGCTCGTTCGCAATTGATTGATATTGAAAAGCGTTTGAAAAAGCCAACATTCTTACCAGGACCAACCGGTGAGTCTAATATTCTGTATTTAGAAAACCGCGGTAATATTATCTGTTTTGCTGATGCAACCGTAAGCTTTCACTTCTGGGTACTTTCTATTGTAACGGCATTGGCTACCGGTAATACCGTTATTAGTGTTGTATCTGATTTATATTATGATGAAGCGATAACCTTTAGAGATAAGTTTCTTTCTACTGGTGCGGATAAAGGTGTTTTTCAGGTCGCTCGCTTACGCCACTTATCCACTATGTTGTCACATCCTGCGTTATCAGGTGTTGTGGTCGACAGTCATTGTGACCGTAAACATTATATCAGTGAAAAGTTAGCTGAACGTCAAGGAGCGATATTGCCGGTGATCAGTTCAGAATATTTTGATAGTTTAATTCAACGTTTATTAACTGAAAAAACGGTCAGTATTGATACCACAGCTTCTGGTGGTAATACGTTACTGATGACTTTAGTGGAAGAAGATTAGCAGTTAATAAATAATCTAAAATAAACAAAGTCGAGTGTCATAAAATGCTCGGCTTGTTAATTAGTACTAAAGCCACTATT
>Ga0209712_10005190_pt1 | contig 10225 bp, 6 predicted proteins | sample ArcOceMetagenome_FD_187443 | JGI IMG/M metagenome (GOLD analysis project Ga0209712, IMG submission 187443) | Marine eukaryotic phytoplankton communities from Arctic Ocean - Arctic Ocean - Greenland ARC118M Metagenome (SPAdes) (version 2) | ecosystem: Environmental > Aquatic > Marine > Oceanic... | reverse complement strand
GGCATTTGTGCATCCTGCACGTCATCACGCAGAGGGTTTTAGTCGTGGTCTGCCAGACCAAGCTGTGGTGCGCGGCGAATGGCAGAAAGCGCCGCCTTGATGGTTGATGATGTGTTGCCCCATGAGCCCATTAGGCAATGGGTATTGAGCTTCTCTTTTCAACTTGGATTTTTGTTTGCCAGCTATCCCCACATCATGGGGAAAGTACTGGGTATTGTGTATCGCACACTTGCCACACATATCACTAAAAAAGCAGGCTACAACAAAAAGACGGCACGAACGGGAGCGGTAACACTAATCCAACGATTTGGCTCAGCGCTGACAAAATCGCCGGGAGCTATTTTGAATAGCCGGAGGGGCGAAGGGCAGGACGCCCGAAGTCATTTAAATATCCATTTTCATGAAGCACATCCATTGGTGATCCAAAAGATACTCAGTCACCTAAATAAAAAATGACGAAGTCGTTGAATTATTGCCCCCACAAAGTCGAGCACCGCCTCAGATAAGTCTGTTTGAATAAAAGCCGTTCATCATCATAAACAAAACTGGTTTGCACAACAGCGGGAGGCGCTTGTCTTGAATTCTGAGTTACGTGGAAACAGTTGATTAATAGACGAAAAATAGCCAACTTTCACTCCCTTAAGAATATGAAATAGATGTCGATATGGAAAATATAAGGTATCATATATTTTGATTTTAGGAAAAATGACGTTTTATTTTACCTATACTCCCGGAGATCGTGATCTCATCAACCCGGAATGCACACGATTAAATGCTATATTATGATGATGAAATTAATCACAGTTGCTTTGTTGCTGGTTTCGATTTCCTGTGAGGATTTTTCCGGTCAAGTCGACGAATCGCTCGGGTTGCCCGGAGAACCGGTAACGCTGGTTACCGACGTGGACGGGAAATTTGCAGTTACCACCATTCGAGTTACTACCACCAAAGAAACCGACCGCTGGATCATCCGTAGCGCTGTGCCCTGGCTGCAAGTGGCTCCAGACAGAGGGATTGGATCTCAGCAGCTTACGGTTAGAGTAGTTCCAAGTGCTTTGGAGCCTGGGCAGCACAGCGCCAGCCTGTTTCTTCGTATTCCAAGTCTCCCCGATGCGGTCACATCTTTGAAGGTGACCTATACCTTGCATTCGACTCGCGGTGTGTCGGTGTACGCAGGTAACCATCAAGTTTTGGTTATTAACGATCCTGCCAAAGCGCCCTTTGAAGTACAGGTAAAGGATCCTCTGGGCAGCCCGCTTCCCGGTGTGCCTGTCTCATTTGAGACATTAGTGGGTGTCACCAGCCCTGCGCAGTTAACCGTTCTAACTGATTCCAGGGGGTTGGCTCGTTTTCAGCCCACTCCGCTGCAATACGGTGCCGTGGAAATATCCGCCAGCGCAGATATCGCCGGGGATGCCCCTGCCTATTTTAAAGCCGTCGCAACTGGCTGGACATCCACCTTTGCCGGGGACGGTCTACGGGCTTACGGAGGTGACGAGGGCCCGGCAATACAGGCACATTTAAACGCGCCTTTCGGTATGGAGCTATTGAAGGGTGATCTGCTGGTGGTTGATTATTTCAACCACGCTCTGCGTCGTATCAATCTGGAGTCCGGTACCATTCACGCGGTGGCCGGAAACGGCAAGCAGGGCTTCAGCGGAGACGGAGGTCCTGCACTCGATGCCGTGTTGAATGGGCCGTTCGGCTTCGCGCTCAATCCGCAGAAAGATATTGTTATAGGGGACTACTACAACAACCGCATTCGTGCGATCGACAGCGACACCGGCACTATCGTAACCATCGCGGGTAATGGTCATGCGGGTTACAGCGGTGATGATGGCGAAGCGCTAAACGCCAGTATCGATGTGCCTTTGGATATCGTGGCGGATTCCCGGGGCAATATCTATTTGTCCGATTGGCATAACGGTGTGGTGCGTAAGGTCGATGTCAGCAGCGGCACAATCGAAACCATCGCGGGCATCGGGTCTCGAGCGAATACCCCGAGAGTGCCGGCTCGGAGAGTAAATTTGTCTGTTCCGCTCGGTCTGAGTCTGGACAATAACGACAATCTATACATTGCCGATTACGGCAACAACATGATACGCAGAATCGATGCGCAAACCGGCGAGATTTTAACGGTCGCAGGCACAGGGCAGCGAGGCTTTTCGGGCGATGGCGAGCTGGCTATTTTTGCTCAGCTCAATCGTCCCTACAATGTGTATGCCGATGATGATGGTGGACTGTTTATTTCTGATGCTGGTAATCATCGGGTCCGGCACGTCGATCTTGCCTCCGGTGTAATCACTACAATAGCCGGAACCGGTACTTTTGGTTATTCGCGGACATCAGAACTGGCTGTACAGACAGAATTCAAGGGACCGTTTTCGGTCATAAAAGACGCTGATAACAGCTTGTATATCGCCGAGTACTTCGGGCACCGAATTCGCAAGATCACCGCTGCACGGCCAGTCGATGTTGCTCCCGAACCAGAAGTCGAGCGCTTACAACGTCAGGCACAGAATATTTTTGGCATCTTGCCCGTGGAAGCCGTCTCCACCGAAAACCCGGTAACGCCTGAAAAAATAGCACTGGGTAAGGTGCTGTTTCATGATTCGCGTTTGTCCCGTGACGGTTCAGTGAGTTGTAGCAGCTGTCATGCGCTGGACGACTATGGCATGGATGGCCTGGCGCTTGCGCGCGGTATCGATGACAAGATTGGTACGCGCAATTCACCCAGCGTGTTCAATGCCGCCTTGCAGGATTCACAGTTTTGGGACGGTCGCGCTGCAAGCGTGGAAACACAGGCTCGTGGGCCCTTGTTGGACCCGGATGAAATGGATATGCCCGACGAGGCTTCCGTTGTGGCGGTCGTGGCTAAGGATCCTCGTTATCAAAGCCTGTTTGCACAGGCTTTCCCTGATACCTCGATGCCGATTAGTTTCACCAATCTATCGGCGGCCCTGGGAGCATTTGAACGAAGACTGATAACGCCGGACGCGGCCATCGATCGATTTATTGAAGGTGATCGCAACGCACTTTCAGAGCAGCAGCTGCGTGGCCTGGGTGTGTTTATGCGGGAGGGTTGTGCCTCCTGTCACGCAGGACCATTGTTGGGTGGACAGGATATTCATTTGATCGAAAAGTATCCCGATACGCGAGCGGGCGATCGATTCGAATTTCGCAAGCGCCTTGGGAATACTCATAAATTCAAAGTTTCTCCGTTACGTAATATCGCGCGCACAGCGCCTTATCTGCACGATGGTCGTTATCCGACATTACACGCCGCTATGAAAAACCGATTGATCGCTTATATGGTCAGGGAGGCCGGCATTCGCGATACGGTTGATCTGGCCGAAGGAGAGTTGGACGCCCTGGTGGCATTTTTAGGTTCTCTCACAGGGCAGATTGACCGTGAATATATTGCCACTACAGATAAATAGTTCGACAGGCTCTTAGAATATTTTTCTGGAGAATATTTTTCTGAGGCAGATTCTGGCGCTACACAGCGATTCGAATTTGTCGTCATCGACGCCGCCGGTTTCGTTGACCGGGAGTTTGTATCTGAAACTCGGTGAGATTCTCTCAGGGTCCGTTTTCGAGGCAAAATAAAGCCCACATAAAGTGGGCTATTCAAAATGGGTGGCGCGCTCGGCGGGAGTCGAACCCACGAACTTTAGCTTCGGAGGCCAACACTCTATCCATCTGATCTACGAGCAAAGTGTATATTATTCAATAATTTATACTTAATATTCTTCCTAAAACCACTTGATTAACCCGTTGTTGCCACACTCTCGCCACAGTGAGAGCATGAAATGGCAAACCTAAGAAAGCGTAGCAATGGTTGGCAAGCACAAATCAGAAAGAAAGGTCAGCCATCTATAACCAGAGCATTCACCCAGAGAAAGGTGTTGTGGTTGAATTAACCGGACACTTCAATAAAGGATTATAATCCTGTTAATTGAGGTGAATATGACTAAACGAACAAATAAACATTATCCCGCAGAATTTAAACAAGAAGCGGTCGCTCTGGTAATAGAGCAAGACTATCCAATCGTACAAGCTGCTGCATCTTTGGGTGTGACAGACAAACTACTTTACAACTGGGTAGCCAAGCATAAAAAAGAGGCACTAGGTGACGTGTTGTCTGGCGATGAACGAGTAGAGTTAATTCAACTCAGGAAGGATAATAAACGTCTACAAATGGAGCGTGAAATCCTAAAAAAGGCAAGTGCCTTCTTCGCGAAAGAAATGAAGTAAGATATTCTTTTATAAGTGAACTTGATGCTAAGTATCCTGTGTCAGTCGCTTGTAAAGTGATGGAAGTGAGTTCGTCAGCATACTACGCATGGCTAAAAAAACCTGGTGAACTCATTAGCGCTCAAACGCTTAGACTGTATCGACGAGCAAAAGTATTATTCAAGGCAAGTCGAAACAGTTTAGGCAGCAGAGAGCTTGCTAAAGCACTACGCAAAGAAGGCTTTCAAATAACGCGGTATCGCGCCATTAAGTTAATGGAACGGCTTAAATTAGTTGTGACTCAGCGAATAGCTTATAAAGTGACAACCAAGCGCAAACACAGTGATGCTGTGGCTGACAACTTGCTAAATATGAATTTCAATCCTGTTGGACCCAATCAAATTTGGGCGGGTGATGTGTCCTATTTAAAGACTGGTGAGGGCTGGTTGTACTTAGCCATTGTCATGGATTTGTATTCACGCCGGATTGTAGGTTGGCATATATCAAAACGCATGACGCGTGATTTGGTCGAGCAAGCACTGACAAAGGCTCATAATTTACGCAAGCCAGGCAAAGGTTTGGTGTTTCACAGTGACAGAGGCTCTCAGTACACGAGTAAAGGCTTTAGAAACCTACTGTCGCGATTAGGTTGTCGAGCTAGTATGGGTGACGTTGGAGCTTGCTGGGATAATGCTGTTGTAGAACGCTTCTTTGGAAGTTTAAAGTATGATTGGTTGTTTAAAGTACCGCAGCCCACTCGAACACATATGCGAGAAGATGTTGCTAGGTACATGAAATATTATAATGTTGAGCGACTGCATTCAGCCAATTTGGATCAATCGCCAATTGAATTTGAAAACTCCTTTAGGAAAGTGTCCGGTTGGAGTTGACCAGAACAGATAGGTCTGTTTGAATAAAAAAAACAAAACAATATTCAAAACTGATTTGCACAACAGCGGGAAGCCTTTTCCAAATTCTGAATTACGTGGAAACAGTTGATTAATAGACGAAAAATAGCCGACTTTCACTCCCTTAAGAATATTAAATAAATGTCAATATGGAAAATATGAGGCATCATGTACTTTGATTTCGGAAAAATGACGTTTTATTTTACCTACTCTCAGAAACACCTTGTTTTTGAGAGTAGATGCTCGCTCCAAACCGTTTAAGACTAGTGTAGATTTATGGGGATCTTCTATTTTCCCTTTTGAAAGGTAGCGGCTATAAGATATGATTTTTTAAAGCGACAGCTAATTTAGTGAGGAAATATTATGTTGTTACGTCGTGTGATGGAGCAAGTTCGAACACAGAACTGGACTGCCGTATTTCTTGATTTTGTCATAGTAATTGTAGGTGTGTGTATCGGTATTCAAATCGCCAATTGGAATGATGAGCGCTTGCTGGATAAGGAGTCTGCGGTATTTGTGGAGTTGTTAAAAGATGATATCAAGCTTGCAATTGAATTAACTCAATCTAGATATGATTTTCAAGTTGAACGTTTTGTGGATGGTAAGGATTTTTTGACTAATTATAAACAACTCGGTGATGAAGCTGATTTAACCGATAGTCAATTGAATGGTTTGAGATTTATAACATTTTTCACAATTCCCAACATCAAAGTAGGCTCTCTTAAACTAGCTCTTTCTTCAGACAGCAGTGGTTTGATTCGGAATACTGAGGTTCGTAATGCGGTAGTAAATTTTCAAAAACATTATGGACGTATTGATAGTGTATATAACAGGATACTAGAGAGAATGAATTTAACTGAGCCTGTTTTTAATCAGTACCGATCATTTGCAATAATAAGTTCTCCTAGGGACGATATTGAATTTGATGATTTGCCGATGAAGTTTGATTTAAATAAATTACAACAGTCTGATGAATTTGATTATGCATTTCAAAATGCATTATGGGGTCATCATCTTGCTATGCGATGGGCTAAAGTTACTAACGAACAACTTAAAGTGTTATTAGCTGAAATTAAAAAAAGTACCGGTATATAACAATGGTCCCAGGGCGGGATTATAATTTGGTTGTTTTTTGACCAAACAGTATTTCCGCTCTAAATTTGCTATCCCAACCCGCTCGCATCATTTTACCCGCCACACTGTGTTTAAGTGGATGGGCAATTATGTGCGGTCAGAATTTGAAGCGTACCTCAAGTGCGGTCGTTTGGAATATGGTTTTTTGCGAGTACGTTGTGAAGATTGTCATCATGAGCAATTGGTTGCGTTCAGTTGGCCGCTCCTGCGCATCCATGCGCCCGCGGCATTTGTGCATCCTGCACGTCATCACGCAGAGGTTTTTAGTCGTGGTCTGCCAGACCAAGTTGCGGTGCGCGGCGAATGGCAGAAAGCGCCGCCTTGCTGGTTGATGATGTGTTGCCCCATGAGCCCATTAGGCAATGGGTATTGAGTTTCCCTTTTCAACTTAGGTTTTTGTTTGCCAGCTATCCCCACATCATGGGGAAAGTACTGGGTATTGTGTATCGCACACTTGCCACCCATATCACTAAAAAAGCAGGCTATAACAAACAGACGGCACAAACGGGTGCGGTAACACTGATCCAACGATTTGGCTCAGCGCTAACAAAATCGCCGGGAGCTATTTTGAATAGCCGGAGGCTGGCTCCGCAGGGGCGAAGGGCAGGACGCCCGAAGTCATTTAAATATCCATTTTCATGAAGCACATCCATTGGTGATCCAAAAGATACTCAGTCACCTAAATAAAAAATGACGAAGTCGTCGAATTAATGCCCCCACAAAGTCGAGCACCGCCTCAGATAAGTCTGTTTGAATAAAAGCCGTTCATCATAATAAGCTGGTTTGCACAACAGCGGGAGGCGCTTGTCTTGAATTCTGAATTAAGTAGAAACAGTTAATTAATAGACGAAAAATAGCCAACTTTCACTCCCTTAAGGATATAAAAGAGAGGTAAATACAGAAAATATGAGGCAACATGTATTGTCATTTTATGAAAAATGACGTTTTATTTTACCTATACTCGGAACGCTTAACCTATTATGCCAATTTTTGACTACTTTAAAATTATAATGGCCTATCTCGCAGTTTTTGTATTGATAATGGCATTGTATCGAATTTTTGCATCCATAAAATTCGCAAAGAAGAACAGAAATTTCCTGATCGCGTTTTGTTCGTTACTTACATTCTCATCGCTTCTGTTGACCGAAAACCTCTGGCAAAACTACTTATTTTTGAACGGCACCGCGTGGATTGCATCTCTGGGGTTAAAGATCCTTTGGTGGCTTGCACTTAGTTTTTCAGCCAACCAATTTCTAGATTTTTTCCTATGGAATGGCCTCCTTAAGAAAAATGGAACGCTGGTTATCCCAATCCTGTTAAAACAAACAATCTCGCTGTTTGTTTACATGATCTTTGCAGCGGGGATCATGCACTTTGTTTTTGCACAACCCATTACTCCTTTGCTTGCCACGTCTGGTGTTGTCGCGATTGTTTTGGGGTATTCAGCCCAAAGTACACTGTCAGATGTATTTGCGGGATTGAGCTTGAGCATCACCCGGACCTTTGAAAAAGATGAATGGATTGTCGTCGATGGTCAGCTTGGTCAAGTGATCGACATGAACTGGCGTGTTGTGACTTTCCTCACCGAGTTTGAAACCGAACTTACAATCCCAAACTCTGTCGTCTCAAAAAGCAAAATTGTTAACTTCAACCGCCCCAATGGGCATCGCCTCGATATCATCAAGATCCACATCGAAAAAGATGCCTCTATAGATGTCGTAAAGGCCTGCATCCTCGACGCTGCTGCCAATTGTAGCGGTATCTTAAAGACGCCAGCACCGGTGGCGCACGTCTACGATTATACCTCACACGGTGTCATTTACAGATTGATGTTGCATACTCGTGTTCCGTTCTTGGCCGGCATCCGAAACGACGTCTTGTCCGGGCTTTGGTATGGGTTGCGGCGCAGAGGTGTTTCAATCTTTCGTCATGAGATTTCCATCTGCGACCCAATTGAACAAAGCACCGCCCCGGACCCCCTTCAAGAACTCAAACCTTTGCTAAAGTCGCATCAGATTTTCTCTGTTTTGACTGAAGCGGAAATAGACCAACTCGCGCAAGCCTCTCAACGGCTCGAGGTGGGGTTTCCAGAAATTATGGTGCGACAGGGCGAAGAAAGTAATTCACTTTATATCATCGCCAGCGGTGCTTTGGGCGTCTACATTGATTTGCCCGATGGCAAAACGCAGAATGTTGCAAGCCTTGGGCCTAGCAATCTGTTTGCCGAGATTTCTTTGCTCACGGGGGACGTGTGCAACGCCACTGTACGCGCAGATGGCGAAGCCATGGTTTATCGCATTGATCGCGATGCCTTGCGCCCCCTGTTGGATGCAAGGCCCGAGATCGTCGAGCGCTTAAGTGAGATGATGGCAGAACGTCTGGCAGTCACTGGAAAAGCCAAGGACGACATCGCGGCCAAATCTAAGGATGGAGAAACTGAATCGCTGGCCAACCGCCTTGCAGGGCGGATTAAAGAACTGTTCAGCTTGTAATCCGCTGAACCGCCTTAACGACAAAAACCACAAACCGACTGCCCCCCGCAGATCACGACATCAAAGCGTAAAAGTGATCTTCAAACGAGGGGAGCATTCTTTTGACTATGAAAGCCCACCGCCACCAAACACCGGAATGAAAGGGTGAATGAAAGGGTCAAAAGGGTCAGTGTAAAATTAACCAAGTCGAATTCAAGGGGGGAGATCACTTGACTTGCCACTCAATTTATTTGGAGATGTTTATGTCCGCTTTTGGCCGATAACCGAGATTATTCTATATAATGCTGTATGACATGTTATGGCACATGGCCGACGGATAGAAGACGTTCCTTAATATTGGATTTGGTCGCAAAATACACTTATAAAATTCTGAGTGCTAATGTCGGGTTTGTCGGATCACCTGCCATAAGGATTCCGACCGATAGCATCAACAAATATCAAAAAAGTGATCAATATATTCAGCTTGGGCTACGACCGCTGATCGCTCGACCCCTCCTGTCAGTTTATTAGGTAAGGCTGAGTTTCAAACTTTAATATGCTCGTACATCTATTTCTATGTATTACGAAGGTATTCTGTTTGATTAACTCGGTTCTTCGATATATTCGAAAAAGTCAAAATCAGCTACGCAATTTTGGCCTGACGTATCATGGCAAGCCATACCTATAAAAGCCCCAGTGAAACTTGCCCCTTCGCCCTTGCCAGCTTCATCAGAAATAACACTGTAGTCGAATCGATAGGGTAATGTTTGCCAAATATCTGCATCCAATGACCATTCAAATTGCAACACATGGTGGTCGACTCTGACACGCAAATATACCTCACCTTCGGTAGGCAAAATAAACCTTGGATCTGTATAAAGGTCGCCTGTATGGCCCTCCCGTAAAGGAAATGACAAACTCAGTTGTGCGTTACCCAAGCAGCTCATCACATCTATAAATCTCTGCCCTTCATCATCCACCGAGATGTACAGATAATGGAATTTATGACTATTGTAGTAACACACTAATCCCGCTGTCTGCTGAAAATTAGCCGGCGAAAAATCCACTTTGGTTGTAGCGTCAAAAACAAAGGCTTGTTGCCTACGTGCAATCAATGCCTGCTCGTACAAGGAGCCCATCGACTCTTTACCCGTTAAGCGTAAATAGCCAGGACGCTCGGTTAAACTCATAAAACTTTTTGGAAAAGGCGTTCGTAACCACTGAAAATCAATTGGCAACTTATCACTATCAAACTCGTGGCGAGTTTCAACTTTTGCCCAAGGATACTCTGGTAAATTAGGTGCGGGCACATGTAATGCTGGAAGTCCGTCACCGGCTGATCCTTCAAGTCTTAGCCAACCATCATCAGTCCAAATGGTTTTTTGCAATCCTGTTTCTCGGCCCATGGGGCAGCGGCGTTCACCGGTTAAAGGTCGGCCGCACAAATGCACCAAATAGTGTTCACCTGTTGTAGTT
>Ga0209712_10005184_pt1 | contig 10233 bp, 12 predicted proteins | sample ArcOceMetagenome_FD_187443 | JGI IMG/M metagenome (GOLD analysis project Ga0209712, IMG submission 187443) | Marine eukaryotic phytoplankton communities from Arctic Ocean - Arctic Ocean - Greenland ARC118M Metagenome (SPAdes) (version 2) | ecosystem: Environmental > Aquatic > Marine > Oceanic... | reverse complement strand
CATATGGATCCATAAGCCAAGATCAGATGCTTGCAATCAGGATAGGTATGAGCTCAGGGTATGTGTCTTCCTTAGTGAGCCATACTTCCAATTCGACTAGCAGGAGGTTGTCGGTGAGGGATCAGACGTCAGGATGTGGGCATGTAAGTATGTGAACAAGGTGTTCTTGCGGGGCATCACATCGAGGGCAATGATCATGTAGTCTTTGCTTACGGCGACGCATCACTATACCTGTGGCCGTGTCCTCGCTAATCCATTTGGAGATGAATTTCTGAAATGGGAAAGAAGCTCGTTTACGGGCTTTAACAATACTGGGCCAAGCGACGGACTCATGCAGAAGATTCACATCAATTTCCCATTTGCGTCCGAGGTACTCGACCATATCATTATGATGCATACTATAAGTCATTGATTTTTGGAATGAGGAGACAACGAGAGTGTTTTGTATCACAAGTTGGCTCATTCCTATCAACGGTACAGCTGGAGGGTTATCAGGGAGGTGGCCAAAACTTCGAAATGCCAGAGACTTGGCTAACTTATCCATTCAGACATTGAGATGCTCGATGAAAGTGAGTGGACCTGTTCGTTTGTCGTCTTGGTGGCCATAAACATGCTGCGGTGAAGGTGTGCAATGTTGATTGCTCCATACATCGAGAATTTGAGAAATAATGTCGACACTTTTCCAAGTGGTTTTGACTCTGTTCCTATCTGCTGTAATTTTTCTCAAAGCTTCGAGATTATCACAGGCTGTGAGCATGAAATGTTTGGTGCTAGGAAGCAAGTTTTTTAGACAAGCTGTACCAACACTAATTCCCAATAATCCGCCAAGCTTGCATCTGTATGAGTTCAAATCGGCGAGTGGGCCAGGTACGATGCCGCCGCCTTCTATCCAAGAAGAACCATCGGCAGAGGAAAGAATCCAAGCACATGAGCCGATGCCGTATATTTCAAAATACGAGCCATCGCATACTGCTACTGCAACTCCGTTTGCGATATCGTCAATTAGTTGTTGTATCGAAGGAGATGATTGAAAATGTTCTGTAGTCAAAGATGAGGTGGATTGTGACACGATTGGGGTAGGACATGCAATTCATTTCTCGCATTATGGTCTTCATCTTCTTTATGAAGATAACCAATTTCCATTTGAGTCAGATTTCCCTTTGAGTGTTGAAGATAGAGCCAATGCTGCAAGAGTGATGATGGATCAATGCGGTGGATCAAACGTTGTGAAGGAAGAAATGTATGCCATTAAAAGTTAGTTCTGTATTTCATTCACATAAAGTTAAAGTTGCTGTTTTTTTGCCTTTTTTTAGATCAAATGTTGTGAAGGAATATCGTATGTGTACTGCGTGTAGTACAAAGTAACATTCTTGGATGTTTATTAAAGTTCTAGTACCTCTAGAGTGTGAAGTCTTAAAACCTTCGCTAGAAGAATGAATTTCAGAATGAATGAAGTTATTTCACAATTTTGACTTGATGAGTGCAAAGTCTGTAAATTGTGCCGTACCGTAGGTGTAGACACGTACCGACATTTTCTGCTCCTCGTCTATTTTCTCGTTATTAGCGACGCCTCTTTGAATCTGTCTCGATAAATCTGGCCCAAACGTTTGGTATAAAATAGCGGTTTGATTCGGAAGAAGGAGAAACGAGAACCTCTCGCTCGTGTGAGAACCCTACTGTACCACCCAATGAGGAGTGAATTGAATCTTATGCCACAATTAATAAACACAAAACACAACTAACACCCGAAATCAAACAAACTTATAAACAACAAGAATCAATCCGTATTATTTGAATAATGAATGGTGATAGTGGCGATGATGATATGGCATTGCTGAGTTTGCTGGAGAAGCACCCATTCAACTTGGCACAAATCAAACTCATCCTCAAACTTGAACAATCGATGCTGCTTGTCAAGACAGCAGAGCACATTAACGGCGATCAAGAAGTGAACGGCGACTATTCGAACGATAAAGCTAACGATGACGATCTTGGCGCGAGTGTTGGTTCGATGGGTTCGATCAAGCTATCGAGTTTGTCGGACCATCCTTCCGTGAATTGGATCGAATCAAATCTTTCTTTGGTCCGTCCCTTATCAGACTATCTCACTGCCGCGTTGGAATCCCATGCCGATATATTTGAAAGCATTGCTGAATTGACGGCAAGGAAAGGATCTCCATCGTCATCCTTGAAAATATTTTATCATTCCGTCCGTGATTCTTCAAATGCTACTAGAGTCGATGCTGAAATCCTTTTGAAGGGGCTCTATCAGATCGCCCTCGCGTCGCATGTTGTTCAACATTGGAATATATGGAATAATGACGATTATGGCAAGCACAATAAACGTGCAGAGCAGGGAACATCAACATCAATGGACCATCTAAAGAATGTTAAAATGTGTGCGATGCAAACCAAAGGACCCATGGAAATGATCTATAGTCTCCAGCGATTTCAACAGGAGCAACAACAACAACCAGAAACAAATGATGATAATCAGAACAATGACGGAATTGAATGCCATGCGTTCTTAAATTGGGTCGAGATTCATTTCCCACACATGAACTCCATTCTTAGCACGTTTATTCATCTTGCTCTATTCTCTACGTTGGAAAGCCCGCACCCACAGGAAATCATGCAAGATGAAGAAGCAGACCAATCAACTATGCACCTTTATGCACTCGGAAAACGCATCATGTTCCAATTTCCAGCACTCTCCGAATTCATCTTGGCGACTGCAAATAGCTCTTCGCCGTCAAAAGATCACGATGATGGTCATGATCACAAGCATGGGTACACATCTCAGCTTCGTGTCGTAGGCCAGATGCCAGCCCAAAGCTTTTTCCTCCCTGATAGGGAATACAACGGTGGGACCATCTCACATCTCGCATTTGCACTCTCCCTCATGGATACAAACATATCCGGTAAATGGCATAAACTCGTAAGTACAAGGACAAGGAACACCACTGTCCACTTCAATTCATGACATCTTTGTCTCATATGTTGTCCTCCCCCGTTTCAACTATTCGTGTCCCTTTAGTACTCAACTCAAACAGACGGATTCTCATTTCTTAACCTACAACGGCACCTTCTGCATTACACCGGTCCTACCATTATGCTCATTCGCCCCACGGAAGCATCCATGCACGGGATCATAGATGATGATTTGGCCTGTTATAAGGATGGACTTCAAAAGACTCCTGGGCTCTTGGGAGTGTATACTGCGAATCCGTGGAAGGAATCCAATCGATTCTATGGAAATAGTGATTGTTTCCTTTTCAGAGCCGAGCCCATTTTCAATGTCTTCAGGGCAAGGAATTTCGCGCAAGAGTGGAGCTTTCAGGAGGGAGCAGGGGTATCCTCGATGGGGGGGGTGCCTGTCGCGGAAAATTACATGTATTTCAATCCATCCGCTGGACACTTCCATGCTGGTCGTGGGAATTCCTTGGGGAATGGAGGGATCTACGGTGGATTGAATTCGAGTTCGCAACATCCGAAAAGTGGAGCGAAACCGCAAGGATTGGTCGTAGGTGGAACAGAACAGGATCCGCGTATACACATTACAGAATCGTTGGAGAGATGTATTGCTTCTTCTGGAGGACCGAGGGATGCGACCTTTGAACCGGGGGCATTGTTGCCTGGTCAATGGGATAAATACTTCAATGTGGATGTGCTAGAGGTATGGGGCGTGGGCGGAGATAATGTGGTAAAAGAAGCTTTGAATAAGAAGGAAAAACAGGAAGACATCATGGGTGCGGTGAGGAGGAGGGTGCAGAGGGTGGATAAGAGGCAGTTTTTGGATGACTTTCAGTCAGGGTTTCATGCAATTGGGACTGGATCGACGTCATTGTTTCAGCATCGGTTAGATGGGAGTGTTAGACATGATTTTGATGTGGACCGGGATAAGGAGGGCAACGAAAGGCCTTGCTTGGGTTGAATGGTGAATGGTGAGAATGGTGAATGGTACGGCATTACATGTGAGAGAGGACTGAGACCTTTGCCATCGTAGGATTTTGTACCTGCGGAAAAGAGAAGAGAAACTTCGACATAAAATTATATAAAGTGCGAGCTTGAATATTCCTTCATGCCTATGACATATTTTTTTTGAGATTATGATAAATAGATAGCGATACCTCCAGGAAAACCATCATTAGAAAATGTAGAAGCAGGATGTTTTATAGATTATTAGATTCGAAAGTGATCCAACCAGTAAAACAATTAGAATAAAGCAAACTCCTCGATGTTGTCTTTATTGTATTGCCTTAGCTGGCTTTATTGCATTGCCTTGGCTGGCTTTATTGCATTGCCTTCACTGGCTTTATAATACTCCAAGATTCTTCCTTCGTGCCAGAAGAGAATGTGATCAAGGATTTTCCAAATTTTGATGTTTCTACTTGCTTGTCTTTTTGAGGAATTGGCTCTTAAGATCGTACGTGCCTAGACCAGGAATGGTAGCTTGACAATCATGACCATCTCCATAATCTCCTAATCGAATTCTAGTGATTTTGAGCCCCTTCTTCAAACCCTTTCCGAGTTCTTTTGTTAGCACTACTGTGTCCCCAGATTCAAGAATATTTCCATTACTGTCCCTCACGACACCATCGTCTACATCCGCATCTTCCTCTTGTGACGCCTCGACTAGCCATTCGTGTCCACACGCGACACACACGAAATTAGTCGCCCCGTCCCAATATCCATTCTCGTCGGAGCATTCAGGGCATGGGCCTGGTTCTGGCACTGCGGCATATAGTGTCTGTTTCGTGCTAGAGAATGATGATGAAGCTTGTGTGGTTCTGTAAGCCGATACAGCAACTATTCTGGAACTAGGTATGACGGTGAATGCATGTGTACGAGCTGCTGAGGTGATTGCAGCAATCAAGAGACTGCTTATTCTTGTATTCATCGAGCTCGGTGATAATGTCGGTAGGATTGTATTAGAGTTGATTTGAGCAAGCAGTTGAGTGTTGAGTTATGTTGAGTGTGGATTGTGGATGTGAGAAAGTTGCGTGTGGTGGTTCAGTGTGGTTTCAAGTTTTTTTTGTGAGGAGTATGGTTTTCCAGTTTTGGCGCGGTTTCTCCCTCTTCTCTCCTCTCCCAACCCTCAGCGGTTACATGTTAGACGTCAGCTTATTGCGAGATTCCATTGCGCCATTGAGTTTGTTTGATTTATGGAATCTAATTGTTTGTAGATCCGAAGTTGTACTTCAAGGATCGAAGATCGCGACGTAACAAGCACACAGCTGAGAAACAAAACAACCAAGGTTCACTGCAAATATTCACGACAACACAGCATCAAAATGAAGTCCGCTCTTTTCCTCGCTCTTATTGGCTCTGCTGCCGCGTTTGCTCCTGCTCAGCAGGTATGTTACTTTCGTGGAATGGATGGGGCTCTGATTGATTTTTGTGACCTGAAAACGATGGAAATCGTTCAAAATATCATTGAAGCGATTCAATACGAAACAGCCGATGGGACAAATGTACTGTGGCAAAGGGAGACGGGTCCATGAGGGAAGCTGAATTGCAATAGAAATGTATTTCCGATGAAGTACATTTTTGAATTCCTATCGAGTTTATTTTCTAACTTTGCTTGCATGTATTTGCTATCCTAGGCTCGCACCAATGTTGCTCTCAACGTTCTAGCAGGTATGCCTGGAGTAACTGCTCCTATTGGACCTTACGATCCTCTTGGGCTTGCTACCCTTGGATCTGAGTCCACCCTTTCTTGGTTCCGCGCTGCTGAGCTTAAGCACTCCCGTGTTGCTATGCTTGCTACCACCGGATACCTCGTACAGGCTGCTGGAATCCACTTCCCTGGTATGCTCTCCTCTGATGTTTCCTTCGAGTCCCTCTCTGCTATGAAGCCCCTTGATGCATGGGATGCAGTTCCCGATGGCGGAAAGAACCAAATTTATTTCACCATCTTCGCTGCTGAATTCATCACTGAGTGCAAGGGAACTCACTACACCAAGGGAGGGGATTTGCCCACCATTGTTTTCCCACCAATTGACTTCTCCAATGTCGATGCTGATGTGCTCAAGACCAAACAGAACCGTGAATTGAACAACGGACGTCTTGCTATGATCTCTATCATGTCCTTCGTTGCTGCAGCTAACATTCCTGGATCTGTTCCTGCTCTTACTGGAAACCCCATGTTCTAAATACAATGCATATTCTAAGTAAAATAGAACGCGATGGAGGGAGAATTAGAATGGATTAGGTTTTAATGAAAATGCCAAATCATTGCTTGGTCGCAGGAGACAAACAAGATTGACGAAATTTGATCAGGTGGTGGTGGATTATAGTGACACTTCAATGGGATATATACATCGCATTGATCAACACACATTTTTGTGCAAAGATTTTTTTTCGCACGTGCCGCCGGCAGGGCAGGGTATATTAACATAAAGATTGCCTGTATAGTTGAATATTATGAATTGAATTAGAATCCATATGTACTTTGATTGACCGAGAATTATTGGTATGGAACTACTGTGTAACCAAACCAACTCACTTAACATCAAGGAAGTACAACTACAATCTTGCAGAACTTAAACGGAGGTTGAATTTTGGCCACTTGATCGAAGAGTTATGAACTCATTAAAAATGCAGCAAAGCAGTACACTACAATCGACCACAAAGGACAAAGTTCAAGAACTTGTAAGGCGCTCAAACTATTGAACTTTCTGTTACAGTGAATGATGTAGCAACTTTTAATGTTCATTAGGGGTTATGTTCAAAAGACAGTCTGGGACTCAGGCTCAAGGTCTGCCGCTCCATTAACTTGTTCAGGGGCTGGTGATGACCTGGCACTCCCAATACCTCCACTTCCATCCTCTATGTCCAGGACCATGCTTTCGTTGTCTGAAGATCTTGTGATCCTTGCTCCATACTCACTCTCAATGTCGACATGAGCTGTTTCGCCCTCTTTGAGAAATCCCCGAATAATTGCGTCACTAACTGTATCCTCGAAGAATCTCTGCACTGCACGGCGCATTGGACGTGCACCAAACTGAGCAGCATTAAGACCTCCTTCCATGATCACCTTCTCGAGGAGCTGAGGAGAAACTGAAAGTGTGATGTCTCTTTCCTCCAATGCCCTTCCAATTGTTTTGTTGAGGAGTAAGGATGCAACTGACCTGAGTTCAATATTCCCCAAAGGCGAAAAGATAACAATTTCGTCAATACGGTTTAGAAGCTCTGGCTTCATGGCTGATTCGAGTTCTTCCTTCACAACGTCAGCCATCTCAGTATAATTGTCAATTGCAGCCGCTTCTGCTGAAGAGATGTGATCAACTCCCAACCCAGCTGCTGTGCTGATATCTGCATGATCTTCCTCGCCACCTACCATACTCTTGAACTGTTTTGAAATACCAGCCAAAAAGTCGTTATCCATGAGCGCATCCATTCCGCTCTTGGGCTCAGGTGAAGGTGATGGGAATGCGGGCGGGTTGCCACGTCCATTAGTTAGTGAAGCCTCTCCTTCCGTTTCGTTCAGAACACTCCAGAGTCTCCGTAAAAAGTCTGCAACACGAGGATTGGATTGTCCAAGTTTGAGCAAATCGGCCGGTGACCCTCCCATGGCAGTTTGCATCGCTCTCATGATTTCAGGGTCGGAGGCTGCCTCCATCATCATGGACATTGCCTGTGGGCTCTTCTGCAATCTTGACATGACTTCGTCCGGTCTGAGAGGGTCAATAGTACGTGCTACTGGGGAAGGTGCAGAAGATACAATACTACGCTTGTTTGCGAGTTCCAAGATACGCTTACTTCCAACATTACTCGTCATGACAAGAATGCAATTCTTGAAGTTGACTGTACGACCCTTTCCATCTGTCAACATTCCATCTTCCATTATTTGCAAAAGAATATTCAGTACATCACTGTGTCCTTTTTCAAGCTCGTCAAGCAGAACTACTGAGTGGGGATTTCTTCTAACAGCTTCAGTCAGCTGTCCTCCGTCTTCGTATCCAACGTATCCTGGTGGTGGACCCGTCAGTCTACTTACACTGTGTTTCTCCATGTATTCAGACATGTCAATGCGAACCATATCCTTCTCGCTACCAAAGTATGTCTCTGCAAGAGTTTTACATAGCTCAGTCTTTCCGACTCCTGTAGGTCTAAAATAAGAGGTTAAAGATACATTCCTTAGCAAGCAATGGCAACGGTTTTCACACTTCAAAAACTCACCCACAAAACATGAAACTAGCTACAGGACGAGAAGTATCGCGCAATCCAGATCTTGCACGTCTGACTGCCCTCGACACAGCTCTAACTGCACGAGTTTGACCCTTAACACGTCTCTCTAGCTCATCTTCGAGAATCATTAGACGGTCTGATTCGTCACTTTCAAGTTTACCCATGGGAATGTTTGACCATTCCGAAATGACATTGGCTACAGTTTGTGCAGTAACTTGCGGTTCATTTCCATCTTCGACGGTTAGCATGTCAAATGCATGATCCATGTGAATCAACGCTCCTGCCTCGTCCACCAAGTCGATGGCCTTATCGGGAAGAAATCTGTCTGCAATATACCTTTCGCTTAGCTTCGCAGCAGCTTCGAGACTCTCTGGCGTGTACTTGACACCGTGGTGAGCTTCATATTTCGGTGCAATTGCCTTAAGGATTCCAATTGTCTGCTCAACGGTAGGTTCCTTCACCATTACTGGTTGCAAACGTCTCTCCAGCGCCATATCTTTCTCAATGTATTTGCGATATTCAGCAATCGTTGTTGCTCCAATAACTTGTAACTTTCCACGTGCCAATGCAGGCTTGAGAATATTGGCTGCGTCAATTCCACCCTCTGCACTTCCAGCTCCAACCAAGGTATGGATCTCATCAATGAAAAGAATCGTGGGAGGTGCAAGATCATTGGTAACTTCCTCCACAATTGCCTGGAGTCTTTCTTCAAATTCACCACGATACTTTGTCCCAGCCACAAGATTGGCAAGTTCAAGAGTAACCACTCGGTATCCCTTAAGGCGAGCAGGGCATTGTGAAGCCAGCACTTTCAATCTTTCTACTCTCTCCTTCTCAACAAATTCTCCATCTTCGTCACGATCAAAAATCTCATCTGCCATGTCGAGCATCTTGGGTGCTGCTAAAATTTGAGCAATGCCCTCGGCAATAGCGGTCTTTCCTACACCAGGCTCGCCCATCAAACACGGATTATTCTTCCTACGACGCACCAACGTGCGAAGACATGAACGAATTTCGTCATCACGTCCATAGACTTCATCAAGCTCTCCGTTGGCAGCAGCCTCTGTTAGATCAACTCCGCATTCACTCAAAGTAGGAGTCTTTCCACTTCCCTTAGCTCCACTCACAAGTTCAAGATCGTCATCATCCTTATTTTTCAAATCAGAAAGGAGTGATTTGCAAAACTCCGTCGCCGAGAAGGAATCACCAAGCCCCTCCATCTGCATAAACACAGCTAGAGCACCTCTCGCATACCCATCATCGTCCAACTTAGCAGCAGCCTCGTTAGTAGTATCGCTCTCCCACTCCAAAATCGCCAATAAAACGTGTTCACTCTTAATTATCGCCCCTGCAGTTTTCTCCATCTTGTCCGCGATCCTTCCTGCATTATTCAAAGTCTTCTTGAGAGCAGGAGTGAATGGCAACTCCACGTCCCTAGCCTTCTTATTCATATTAAACATTTTCCCAAATGAATTCGATTCATCATCGTCTGCAGGCTGAAACATGTCTTCAGCAGTTCTTTTCGTTTTTCTCAAAGTAATGCCATATTTTTTGAGAGTCTTGCGACAATTTTCAGGACGATCGACGATTCCAATGGTCATGATTTCTGTACCGACGGTAGCTTGTCCAAGGCGTGCAGCTTCGTTTTGTGCAGTCACGAGGGCACCGATGCACTCTTCGGACATGCGTTCAAAGATCATGGAAAGGGTAGTGGATGATTTTGTCTTTCTTGTCTGAGTGCTGAATGGATTGATTTTGTTGTATCTAGTTGTCGACGTGGATGGAAGGAAACTGGTTTGCTTGGCAAGTCCCGACGAAGAAATGTGATGGAGGGGTGATAACTGGTGGGTGTTGCTTAGTTGGAATGCATGATTGGTATGTATGCTTCCCACTAGTAGAAGCAAGGCAGACTTTGAAAAGATCATGTTTTTTCTGTAAGGAATAAAGTTGTTGTTGTTGTTGTATGTGATGAATTTGGGAAAATGACAAATTCGTTTGTTTTTCGTGATTGGTAATCAGCTGTCTTGTAAATTGTCTAGT
>Ga0209712_10005181_pt1 | contig 10234 bp, 19 predicted proteins | sample ArcOceMetagenome_FD_187443 | JGI IMG/M metagenome (GOLD analysis project Ga0209712, IMG submission 187443) | Marine eukaryotic phytoplankton communities from Arctic Ocean - Arctic Ocean - Greenland ARC118M Metagenome (SPAdes) (version 2) | ecosystem: Environmental > Aquatic > Marine > Oceanic... | reverse complement strand
CTCCATATTATTCGGTTCTTAATTTTGCCTTGATACGATCGATTCTTATAATCATTTAAATCAATAGCATTATCTATCGAATGTATATACGTAGTAAGTTGTGATGGTGTGTAGCCAAGAGCTTTGCATCTCGGTTTTAATATTTCATCTACGTGATATTTAGATACACCAACTATTTTCTCCAATTTAGGATGTGTCAAGTATTGTTCCCAATTGTGTAACTTATTTCCTTTATACCATGTATAGAAATCCTCGTTATGCATCCAAAAGTATGCCTTATCATAATCGATTAATGCGTCATCTAAATGTTTAAATACGTTTAAATAATTAATTGCTATAACGACATCATAGTGTTCATACACCGCTGTTGGGTTCGGTTTACCATTGGGTGAAATCGGTCCTCTATGTTCAATTAATTCGCTATGGTGAACATATTTTACACCATGCCAATTGCCTGTCTTAACATCACCTGTTATAGTAACATCGTTTCCATATACATCTAAATAATCGGCTAGTTTGATAACACAATATTCGCTACCACCCATTCCATTATCTATCCAATCTCCTTTATCCCAACGTGGGTTAGCATACCCAACCCAAAACAGTATTTTCATAATATTATTTTTCTATTGTCATTAAACCTTCTTGAACTGCTACAGGTACTACCCTCCATAAGTTAATTGCTATAGCATATCTCACTCCATTAGTTACCTTAGTAACACTATGAGCATCATTACCCGCATCAAATATAACTAGACGGTTAAATTTAGGTTCAATACGTTCTACCTCACCATTTGACCTTTCAATTTCCAAATAACCACCATCATGCTCTGTTGACATTGGGTAATATACTGTTCCAATTTCCGGTCTTATAATTTCACCACCTTCTACTCCGCCTGTTCGTTTCCAATGTAATTCATCTTTATCTTTATGTCTACCAAGTGATTGGTTTGGATGACCTTCACCGTAAACACCTGTCCAATATTCAAACCCACTTATATCATATGATGAATCTGGTGAGTGGTATCTCCATAGATATTCTATTAATCGTTTTTTGTTAGTGTTAGCAGAACTATTCCACCAACCATCCCACCACATAAAATCTCCATTGGGGCCAAAGAAATTTTTATCATGTATAATATCATCTATTAATACTTGATCCTGAATAAAATTGTCTATTATTATCATTTTTTATTTATTTATTATTGTAAGTCTGTATTTTTGATAAATGATACTACAACGTATCTTGTACCTTTAGTTACTGGTCTAGCACCATGTTTATGAGTTATATTACCTGGATGTAATGTCATTACACCTATATCTTTTGGATTAACATTACATTTGTATTTGGGAAAATATGTTCCACCACCTTCAAAATCACCTGGATTTAAATTTACTAATGTTGTTATACTACTAGCATCGTGGTGTAAGCTTAGATGTGCTTGTTGGTCATGAGGGTATTTGATTATAAATGATTCGTCTGTTAAATAATCCCATGTTTTACCTTCAAGCCAATATCTATTTATGGCTAATGGTCTAACAAACTCATTGATTAATTTATTGTAAATCTTATCCATACCTAATTTCTCAAGTAAATTATCTGTTGTAGGATAAAACTTGTGTCTATCAGTTGTCCAATCAAATTGTTCGCCTAATTGAATTAATTGTTTACAAAAACGTTTAGTAAAAAATGGAAATACATAAACATGAGGTGCTGGTTCGTCTATAATTAAATCATATTCTTTATTTAGAATTTGTGGGCTAATATATTTTTTACACCATGCCTCCCAATCACTATCATCTAATATTTCAGCTACCTTTTTTACAGTTTCTGTTTTTAAAGAATTAACGTATTCAGGTGGAAATTCTGTCAGTGCATTTACATCAGGGTTAGATGTTTGTCCAAAATAACCTCCATTCAATGCGTACGCTTGAAATTCTGGGTTGTGGAATACACTAATAGCATCTTTTCTATCACTAGTACCATTTATAGCAGGGAAAAACTCATCACTAACAATGATATTATCTAATATAGGTGAATCGAGTACTTCCTTCATACCCTTTCTAGTCATAATATAAGCATGGTTATTGTAACTATATCCAATATTAGTAACGTAATCATTAACTCTAATTTCGTCCCAATCAACACATTGTTGGCTCCTATCTAAATATAATATACTAGCGTCATCTGGTACTGCATCTAGTTCTGTTTGTGTTGGGAATTTACCAAGTGAGTAAAAATCTTCCTCAAATATTAATATGTTGTCTAACCCATCATGATAGGCGTTGTAAATACATTGATAATGAGATAACATACAACCGGCCTCACCAGGTGTAACTTCTCTAGTATAAAAGCGGGCATGTTTAGCTGATGTTTGAATATCTATCTTCCACCAATCTGCTAGTTTAAAATTATGGTGTGCTTTAGATTTATCATTAACTGCCTCCCAACCATTAGTAGCTGGTAATATATAAAACGGTATTTCATACGGCCATTTTATTGACTGTAAACGTTTCTCAATATCCCTATTTGGTGTGTTTAAATTAATTATAAAAACGTGGTCTATCTTCATATCAAATTATTATTCTGGTTTAAATTCTATTGTAAATTCAGTATCATCATTATATTCTAAATAAAACTTTTTATAAATTTTATCATCTTCAATTAAACATTCCTTACATATGGTTTTTTTAGATACACCTGCTACTAACTCATCATATGCTAATAATTCAGCCTCCATTGTAGGGTCAAGTTCAAGTTGTGTCCAATCACCATTAGCACCCCATAACTCATCTCTTGTAACATCATTCTTTTCACACCATTCATCAATACGTTCCTCCATAAATATCATTAATGGAGCTTCCGCAGCAAATACATCTGGTAAGTTCGTCTTTTTAAAGCACCAAGCACACGTTTTAGCCATTGATTATTCTATTTAATTTTTGTTCGTATTTAAGTTTTGTATCTATATCATCATATTTCCAGGCCATTTTTAATTCCATAGGGAATATTGTACTACATGATAGACCCAATATATGCATCTTCTTATAATACTCCAAGGTATCTTGAGTAAATGTTTCACCCATTTTTTTTGGTATAATATTGCTGTTAACGCTTACACTTTGGTCACCTGTTACTGACATGCCTCTAATAAAACAAAAGTCAATTTCTTTAATTAGTGTATTGTAATAATAGATGATATCATCACCATGCCACAATTTCATATTGTAAGGTAATTCAGGCCAATTGTGTCTCATAACTAACATTAATTGACCACCTCCAGCAGGTCGAGCATTTGGTGAATTGTTACTTACCAATTCCCATTCGGGTTGGTCTTTATCTATTCGATTCCAATTAGTCATACAAATTGCTTTAGCATTTGAGGCCAATACAAATTCATGGAAACGTTTAATATTAAATATTATGTCATCATTTACTATACATACTCGTTCTTGAGTGGTATAATGAGTTCCTAATTGCCATGATGGGTTTACAAACTGGTTTTCAGACATATTAAAAACTCTGATTCTGCCGTCTGTAGGTTTATAATTAACTGTCTTAATATCATTATTAATAATAATTAATTCAGCATTTGGATCATCTATTGATTCAAACCCCTTTATTAGTTTAAAAATATTAGGAGATTTCCATAACGTAGGTATGATGTAGCTTATCATTTAAAATACGTTTGATAGATCAATTGTATACTAAGCATTATAATTATTCCAATGATAGAGGCAAAAGCTACTATTGTAGCGTTTCGTTGTTTTCTATCACTTCTACCCTGATTTGATCTGTACTGACGGTATTGTTCCATAGCACGTTCTCTTTTTGATTCTTCGCTCATAACTATTCTATTATTGCGTCCTCAACTTGACGACATATTAATATTTTACCATTTTTTTGAACAACACTATCACCCTCTAAGTGGTTAACCCACATTCCAAGTAATTCTTTGTTCATTTGCCTACCTTTAGAATCAGTAATAAAATTGCTTGGGTTAAAATCCCTAATAATCTCTAATAATTGATTCCCGTGTCTTACAAGATTATACTCCATTTGTTTTACGTTGTATCAAACCATCTAATTCCTGTTGGAGTTTCTGAATTGTTTTTTTAGTATTTGTTTTTTGAGATTGTACTTTTAAAACAAGTATTTGCTCTCTCAGGGATTTAATTTGTTCTTTTGTAGTCATATGGATTGAGATATTAATTGTTTATATTTAGTTGTTGACCAACCATGGTCTCTATTAAGATAATGTATCTTTATTGGTAGATTATCACCAGTAAACGGTTTTCCAATATAGTCGTCGCCTAAAAATCTAATGTTAAATTCACCGTATTTTAATAAATATAATAGTTGCTCTTCATACGTATACCTTACTACATCCTCAACATAAATAAGAGAGAGTAACATTGCTTTACGCTCCTCTACACTTAATATAGGTTTAAGCTTTTCAGGACGTTCTATAGAAGGATCAGTATGTAATAAAACTACTAAGCAATCACAATTAGCTGCTGCCTCTTTAAACATTTCAATATACCCTGGATGAATTACATCAAAATTGCCTGCTATAACCCCTTTTACCATAGTTTTGTAAATAAATGTGTAAACCAAGCTATTAATCCATTTAGATTTAAAGCTACTAAATTCCATTGTTTACGTGATGACGTTTGTACTATAACACACATAAATCCTATTACATACAATCTTGGATCCAATGTCCACTGTGCTGCTATTAAAAAACCTGCCCCCATATAACCTATACGTGAAGCAAATTTCTGGTATGATGTTAGTTTATTAGTATATGCTAACGCCTTGAGTATTTTATACCTTAATGTTTTGACTATTTTTTTCTTACCCATGTTTATTTTGATTCTGTTACTGAGGTTACAATACACCCTGTGTTCCAAGATGGGATAAAATATTTAAACCCATGCTTAGTTAGTACTTCACTAATAATTTTATCTTGTAATTTAAGAGATTGACCGGTTATTATTCTACAAGTTGAGTAATTAGTTGTTGTTGAATATTTTAATATAAATTCCTCAGTAGCAATTACTGCGTCATCATGATTAAACCCATGTAAATCTATTTCGTTTTCCATAATACTTGTATACAAATTAATAAGAAGGCTAATGCTAAACTAACCCATGTTTTATTATTAATGCCTTCACTAAAATGGTAATTAACCATTATGGCATAAATTATCATTCCAACCCCAAATCCAATAAAACGAGCGGGCCATAACAAACCCCCCATTCCACTTACAGCATATTTAGTACCCCAAATGTAAAAAAATGATAATACCATCCCACAAGCCGCTACTATAACAACATTATTTTTAAACCAATCTGTTGATTTTAAAAACTGACCATTTAGTTGGTAGAATGTAAGCACGTGGGCTACAAAAAACATACCCATGCCTATAAATAAATCTTTAATTATTATCATTGATTGTTATAAATTTCTTTATTATCATCTCCAAATCCAAAATCATAAACTACTGTTAGAAATAAAAACCTAACTAATATACTACACCAAGGTGTGTCTTCTTCTTCATCAAAAAAATCTATTGCTAATCCTAAACAAATACCTTCATGAGGCCATTTAAAATTAATTCTTAATCCAAACCACTTATTCATATCTTTATTTATTATAACATTAAACCATTGTTTTCTAATTGCTGCCAAAATCTTTCTAACCATAAATTAATTGTAGTACCCTCAATTACATCTGTACCACTAGCTCCATCTTCTTTCAAGAATGCTAAATGAGCTATTCCCATATCACAATAATCTCTGGCTTTATCTCCTTCTTTTTCTGCTAGGTAATTTTTAATCTTATCATAGTGCCTGTGTAATTGTCCGTTTTTAATATTTTTAATTTTTTCCATAACCTATTTATTATAATGTTTGTTAATTAATTGATCTCTTACTTCTTCACTTATTTGATTTGTCTGATATAATTGTTCTATTAATTCTACCATTAACTTAATAGTTTTATTAGTGTATTAATATTATCTCTACTTTGCCATCCTGTAGGATCACCCATCATTTCTCCCTCTTTATCAAATACAGCAACTTCAAATGATGAAAAACTATCAGGTGAACTATGTTGTTCTTTAGGCGTACAGTACATCCCAGGACCTGCTACTATAGATAATTCATTACCACTATCTAACATTAATAATCCTTGAATTGATCCTTTACCTAATTGGTGTTGTTTCCACTTAATATCTTCAAATTTTTTCATAACCTTAATTTAATAAATTTAACATTTCATAATACTCATCAACGGTAATAAAACCACCATTAATACCAACCCATAAATCAATTACTGCATCTGTTTTAAACATAACCTTTATTGTTTTTAATTATTAATATACCATAAATATACGAACTATCTATGCGGTATCCTAATTTTTACGTGGAAATTTTACATTTCTCTTTTATCTCCGTGTACGTGCTTCATAGTTGGGAATCGTAAACTAATACCACCTTTGTCGTTTTTAGTTTCCTCAAAATATTGTACTGTAATAATTTTGCCTACAATTGAACCATCCATATATTGTAATCGTTGTTCTTGAGTAAACCCACTACCAACTTTTACTCTATGTCCTTTATGTTCAATGTATACTTGGGCTAGTAGTTGTAGTGTGACAGATTTACCATCTCTAACTACTTCATGGTCATCAATATCAAAATCAACTACTGTATATTCAGCATCGAAGAATTTCTTAACTTTAAGTAAATTTTTAGTACGTTTACCTTCATAAGTAACATCTTTACGTAACATAACACCTTCCCAACCTTCTTGATTGGACATTTCAGACCAGTAATTAAAATGGTCATTATCTGTTATTTGGAATTGTTCTGTATAACGTAATGTATTATCAGTAATATATCTACCAGTTAAAAATGACCTTAACGCTCCTAATCTTTGACTTAATATAGGACCACCTTTATGAGCATCAAAATTGGGTTTATGAAGCATATCAAATATCATATAAGCCGGGTTTTCGATTTGATGGTCTTTACGTCTTAGCTGTTTCATTATACCTTGAAAATCTTCATCACCATTCTCATCAACTAAACAAATTTCACCATCAAATACAGTATTAATAATACCTGATGCTTCAATCGCTTCTTTTACTTTGTTTAATGTAGTTAATTCTTTACCCATTCTAGAATAAAGTGTACATTCACCTTCATAATTAACAACGGCTAAACATCTAACACCATCTAATTTTCTTGAAGCATACCACCCATCATTCCAATCACATTTATCATCATATTCTTTTGCTAATGCAACTTTAAATGTAGGGATTAATCCAGGTACTGCTTTATTAATTATTGAATCACCAGCTCTGATGCCTAAATCTTTATCTATCATTTTGTAGATATAAGGATTAAATTGACCATCAGCTAGACCATTTATTAAACCTATAGCTTCATGTCCCGTTACTTCCCTATTAGTTAATTTATCTAGTAACTCAAATAAACTATAATTACTTTTAGTAATCTTATCTTTATTTTTAATACACGTTTTACTAGTAACATGATATTGTTTAAATGGGTTGTAAACATATTCTAACATAGTATGAATATGCCTATCAGCATCTTTAATAATTTGTATTTTTTCAGTGGCACTACTCGTAGCACGCATTGCATCTATAAAATTCGTTAATTCTATCATAACCTTTGTTTTTATCATTCACGTGAATATACGAACCCTACTTCGCGTCTCCAAATTTTGTGCGCATTACCTTTACATGCTTACAATTACCACTTGACCTCCAATATCCAGGACATGAACAATGAAATTTACCACTTTCAGGATAATATTTAGTTGTGTATTCACCTAAACCACTTCCACTAATATTAGTTTCGATTATTGGTTTTTGTTTAACTATTTTCTTTGGTTTTGGCTTAATCCAATTAATATCACTTAATCGAGTTTGAGGTAATACTTCTTGCCAGCCTGGCATTATGTATGTTTTACCAGATAAGGTAAGTAATGATGGAGATATTCTATTAGTGTGGTCGTATTTGAAAAGTCTAAAGAATATTGAAGGACCAAATCCGCTAGGATTGATACTTAAATTACTTTTTTCTTGCCAAAATCTACGAGTACGAATATTACCATGTTTGTTGTAATTTGAAAATTCTACTATGGGCATAACCTTTATTTTTATTATTACACCGTGAATATACGAAAAAAAAGTGCGGTATCCTAATGGAACCGCACTTATCTTTAAAAGACTTACTCTGGGACGCTATTCAAATGGGTAGCGTAGTAAGTACTGTTTATTTTATTGATAATCTTTCATAAAACGGCCAAAGTGTTCTTTTAATGTTGCTTCACCTAATGAATCGGTATTAATTGATTCATATTCATTATAGTTCATCCAAATGTCTTCAACATCTTCTGTATCTATGTCTCCTGAAAATATATCGTCTTTATGTGTTCTTATGAATTCTAAAGCTTGATCATTACTTATTTTAAATCCTTTTTCATCACCTTTAGTAGTTAAAGCATCAATGACTCTTCTCATTGCCATTTTTCTTTCTGAATTTGAAGCTTTAACATTATGCATCTTACCATCAGCTCCTTTTTCACTTTTACCTGGTGATAAACCTATTGGTTCAGCTTCATCTAAAGCATCCATGTTACCTGTTTCACCTGATTCTAGATCACCTTCACCGGGTTGCATTGCTCCTTCTTCCATACCAGCAAATTTATCACCTGTATCTTGATAACTTTGAAGTTGCTTGTACATTTCATTATTTAAATGGTTAATTACATCTTCAGCATGAAATGGATCTTCTTCAATTAAGTCACTATATAAGTCTTCAAACGCAAATAAAAATTTTCTTTTTAAATCTCGATTTAACAAACCTTCAATACGTTCAGCTACCTCACTATCAACTCTTACTTCTTTAATATGTGATGTTGCCTTTTCATATGAATCACCTTTATCTACTTTTCTGTAAGCTAAGGCTGCTGCCTTTTTCTTATCAGCAGGGATATCACTATCTGCATCTACGATGTCATCGTATTTATCTTCATCCATTGGCAATTTATCTTCATCATTTTCTTCAGCTATTTCTTCTGTATAATCTGCAGCATCACTTTCTTCAACACCTTCTCTATAATTACCTACATATTTAGCATTAATTGCACCCGCAATTTTTTTAGCATCCTCTTCTGATTTACCTGAATCTTTAATTTTGTCTACTACACTATCAAAATCTTCGTTTGTTGATTTTTTAGCATCTTTTTCAGCTTTCATCATTGAAAATATTTTTTCAAGTTTTAATTGATCATCTTTAGTTAGATTATCAAATCTGGCTTGGTCATCTGCTGACATATTTTCTTTAACATTGCTTATGTGAATTTCTTCTAAATTGTATTTACTCATTTTTTATTTTTTAGATTTACGACCTTGTCTTTTTTTACCTTTTGCTGCCTTAGCTACATCACCTAATTGGTTACCTAACTCTTTAGCTGCTACGACTACATCTTTTAATTCTTCTCCAACGTTTTTAGCTCTACGTTTAACTTCCTTAGCATGCTCCTTAATATCTTCAATTGTATCCTCTATTTCATCAGGAATATAATCTCCATCTCTGTCATTGATTTTACCTTTTTTATAAAACTCAAAATAATAAATAGCACCTGCTATCACTAATAAAGTTAAAATAATACATACTATCACCATAATAATTGTTCTTTAAATGTTTATTATAAATATATAAATTTACTTCAAATTATACTTCTTTTTCCACTTAGCAATAAAGGACACACCAACTCCCAATTCAAGCCATTCTGCTTTTTCTGGTATACCTGGTATTTTCTTAGCTGTGATAACATAATCAATATTTTTATTAATTATCTTCATTTTTACCTTAGCATTTGAACGGTTAGATGTAGCAAATATTATTACAGTTGGGCTATTTTTTTCATATAAACGTTGATCAATTTGTGGTTTAGGTTGTTTATAACCTTTAGCTTCCCAATGTTCAGTTTTATACGGACCACGATCAAATTTACTTCTATCATAGTGCCAAACTGATCTTCCACCTAATTCGGGTTTTGATGGTACCTCAAGCATTTCTTGAGTGTATTTTTGCCATACTATTGCTTCTTGTTCTTTTGGTCTACCTCTACTCATATTAATGTTGGTTAGTTGCCATTCTACCATCTGGCGATTTATATTTAGCATTAACT
>Ga0209712_10005180_pt1 | contig 10235 bp, 8 predicted proteins | sample ArcOceMetagenome_FD_187443 | JGI IMG/M metagenome (GOLD analysis project Ga0209712, IMG submission 187443) | Marine eukaryotic phytoplankton communities from Arctic Ocean - Arctic Ocean - Greenland ARC118M Metagenome (SPAdes) (version 2) | ecosystem: Environmental > Aquatic > Marine > Oceanic... | reverse complement strand
TGAAAAAAGAATTTGACTACGTACCTTCCATTGGGTGGCAGCTGGATCCCTTTGGACATAGTGCAACACAGGCTTCCTTGATGACTAGCGCGGCTGGGTTCAATGCACTTTATCTTGGACGCATAGACTATCAAGATTTGCAAAGAAGGTATAATGACAGTAGCTGCGAAGGCATTTGGGATTCGTCACCGAACTTGCGCGATAATGGTATATTTTGGGGTTTGACTGGATCATTTAGTGGCAACTATGGTGCTCCTGAAGGATTTTGTTTTGATATTCTTTGTGACGATGATCCATTGTACGGCATGGAGGTTGATGCTATGCAAGTACGTATGATCGAATTTCTGCGGCAAGTTAAGTTACAGTCTGAAAGGAGTAGAGGAAACAACGTTATGCTGACCATGGGATCTGATTTTCAGGTAAGACTCTATGAGCTGCACTGGAGTTTGAATATATGATGCTCAGTTGCTAACGCGATTTGCTGATCTACACAGTACGAAAATGCAATGGTCAATTTCAAAAGCCTAGACTTGCTCATTGAGCAGATCAATTCTATGGATGCTACTAAGGAGATATTTTCAGACTTTGATGGCGTACGGGCATTTTACTCAAACCCTGAAATATATACAGCCTATAAGTACAAAGAATACTTATTTGATAAGAAGAACAAAAGTGATGGGAATGATGCCAACTCAATATCCGATTTAGATCTAAAAAAGGATGATTTCTTTCCTTACTCCGATTGCGACCATTGTTTTTGGACTGGGTACTTCACGTCTCGACCTGCTTTGAAGCGTCTTGAACGTGTCGGTTCATCATTTCTACAAGCAGCAAGGCAGATCCAAGCAATGTTTAACAAAGGATTGGGTGGGACGAAAGCAATTGAATTGTTGGAAAAAGGAGTTGCAATCGCTCAACACCACGATGGTGTATCTGGAACGAGCAAGCAGCACGTGGCCGATGACTATGCCAAAAAAATCCAGGCAGGAATCAACGAAGCAAGCGCCTTTATATCATCGGTATTGGCATCTAGCGCCTTTGGCTCAGATATTGACAAAGTAGATGTTCAACTCTGCCAGCTTAGAAACGAGTCTTTGTGCGATATATCGCAATCTGAGACTGAATTCAGTGGTGGGGGGATTTTTTTCTTATTCCTATACAATTCTCTTGGACATAAAAGGTCGGAAGTTGTGTCAGTTCCTGTGTCTACCAATGCAACATACAACGTTGAACAATTAGATGAGATCAATGGAAATGAGTGGGTACAGATCAAAGCATCCTTAGTCCCAAACTTCAACTATGTTAATGTAGAAGGTTCTGCTCCTTACAATCTTCTGATTAATACAGCGGAAGTCGGCTCAGTTTCATTCAGCTCAATTAAGATATCCATTGACGATGTAATCAAGAAAAAGAAGTTTGAACACTTTTCGACAGATAAGGTCGCAAGATCCTTAAGGCATGGAGTCAATGACGGAAAAGCGCCCTACAGCGGAGAAAATTTCATTTTGAACCAGGGGAGAAAACAGCTTCATTTTTCTAGGTAAGTACGATTACATCAATTCCCTTTCAACAGCGAATTTAGGACAGAAACTCGGCACTGACAAAAAATATCGTGTATAGAGGCGTTCTCTCAAAGGTTGCAAATGGCAACACAGAAACAGGCGTGGTCTGCGAATGGGGATATTATAAATCTTGGACTCCAAATTCGAACCTTGGTTCTTTCTTTGCCGAACCAGCCTCAGGTGCATATATCTTTAGACCAGATGAACCTCAAGCAACTCTAGAATTGATCAAACCTAAACCTTCTGAAACTAAAATATACGAGAGCAGTTTGTTGACCGAGGTCCACACTACGTTTGAGGGATCTTGGATTCACCAGGTTACGAAGGTGTACAAAGACAAGGATTATATTGACATTGATTACACAGTAGGTCCTATACCAATTGATGATGGGATAGGGAAAGAAGTAGTGAATCGCTTTCGAACAAGCATTCGAAACAACGGAACATTTTACACCGATTCAAACGGCAGAGAATTCATGAAGCGCCAAAGATCTCACAGGCAGACATGGAGATTGGATGAATTCGAACCCGTTGCAGGCAACTATTACCCAGTGAATGCTGCTATATTCATCGAGGACGACGAATCATCACTTGCAGTTTTGACTGATCGGTCCCAAGGTGGATCGAGCTTACTTGATGGATCCCTCGAGTTAATGGTTCATCGCAGAATCATTAAGGACGATTCAAGGGGCGTCGGTGAAGCCTTGAACGAAACAGACTCTATTGAACCTTACCCTCCCTTTGGAAACGCAAACAGAATAGGCGAGGGGCTCATAATTACCGGCACTCATCGCATTCTCATAGGAGACCAAACGTCTGGGGCATATTTGGCGAGACAAGAGATGGATGCAATGTTTTCACCCTTTCTTGTTTTTGCATCCAGGCCTCTCGAAAATGAACCGTCACCCCCGAACCCTAATAGCCGAGTGACATTTGATGAACTGCCAAGTAATGTACAACTTTTGACTCTCAAAGTGATTGATATTGATTCGGAGGAAAGAACAACTGTCCTACTACGCATTGGCCATGCCTACGGGAAAGGAGAATGCCCAAAGAATTCAATCACTGCGACAATCAATATCTCAGATATGTTCCAGAATTTCCGCTTGGTAAAAGTCACGGAGAAAACCTTGACTGGAAATCAGGACAAGGCGAAATGGGATCAAAATAAAATGTATTGGATTGAAAAGGAGACAGGCGCAATGTCTGCAAGCACGCAAATGATTGTCAATCTTCGACCAATGGAGATCAAGACATTTGAAGTAGTTTACTATTAACGGAATAATGAAGATAATCAAAGTTGGTCTTCCTTCCCCACGGTTGTACTTCCAAGGCTACTATACTTTTGGTCAGAGGCTTTGAGGAGCAACACCCCTATCTATTTTTCATCACTCCCAGCATCGTAAACCTCGCCACCCACACCACTATTTTCGGGTCTGAGAGTCCACAACGATAAAGCAAGCCTACACTTCTCTGTCGAGGTCACCTCTTTCACCGAATGAACCAAACGCGAATCAAATATCAGCAACTGACCGTTTTCTGGATTCACCTCTATATATTTACATGTCACAGATGCATCGCGCGGCTTCATCATCTTTAAACAATCTGGATATATTCGAAGTGAACCTCCATCGCGGTCACAATCCCAATCGTCATTTAAGTATAAAATGCATGGCATCGATAATTGCTTCGATGATTGATGCCTACAAGCGAATTATTACTAAGATAAAGGCGGATGTTTTGATCAGTTTTTGTCACTGTGGCAAAACTATACATAGATAACATTCTCGTTGATTCCTCACCTGTGTTCTGTGTAAAAATCGCCTGCTTTATTCTGCTACCTGTATCTCCAGCGGATTCGTCAACGGCCTTCTGCCTGAACCAGGAAACAACGGCTCAAATTCTGATTCCTCAAATTCAAGATTATCATTCAAATAAGACGCGATGCTCATTAGCAATCGGAATTGATCAATCAACCCACAATCTTCAGCACTTTTTTTCTGTTAAGAAAGAGACATTGTCATTCCTAGTAGATTTGCCCTGGCCAGTCTTTGTGACCAAAAGCTGGCTCAAATTCCTAGCCGCAGCAGGCGCAGTTATTATTTTTGAATCGAGGACTACAAAACCATTGGTCATCAGCTCTTCCATTTTTTTTCTCCAATCATGTTGCTCAAAGACTTGTCATTTCCCCCTTCGTGTGCAAAACATCCAGGATCGGGAGGAAGAGAATTCATATATTCAGCAATAAACACCCGCAAAGGATGAACGTTCAGATGATCTTGCTTTAGTAATGGTAATATTTTTTGGCAAAGAAAGCACAAATCTTCATCATTATCAGCTCCAATCCTGAGAGTATATTCCAGTACGTTTGTCGCTGATACGTGGTTACCCGATGGAGATCTATTTGAAATTTTCGGTTCGAGAGAGATTTGAGTTTTGCCCATTAGAGGAACTGTGCACGATGGAGAAAATATACACAACAATCTAAAGTAATGATGAGGAACGGAACATCACGACGAAGAAATCCCTTTTTCCTCTTTAAAGGAAAAGAATTAGAAAGAAAAGATAATATATTAATAAAACGGTTATCCAAACCGTTTATATGAAATACGTCATGGTTCAGTCGTGAACTTTGTGCGGTTCACCAACCAGCTTGCTAGTTGATAGCCTGCTACAGTAGCTTCATTGTCCAACCTCTCATTATTTCAACCAAACCAAAGGACCTACCCTTTCTACCTTTGATTTGATGTGGCGCCTATCTAGTGCCACTTTGCGAGAAAGGAGAACCCCTTCTACCAACAGAGCTGTTTCATCGCTCAAGGGAAAGAGGTTCCAACATGCACTGGCTCTCCAGCTCGATTACTACATGTCTCCCCAGTTTGCTGGAGTTGCCTCTGCACTGGTGAACAACAGCTATGACAGCAAAGGGATTGACATTTCCTTCTTGCCCATTTGTCCTGTTGGCCTTGAACAGGCTAATGTTAGAAAACACCAGGATGCCAACCCCTCTGCAGTTGTCATGGGAACCGTCGAGCAAAACATCTTTGTTCCTACTTTAGCTGCCAACCCTGGACTCAAGACGACTGCTGTAGCTACCATGTTTTCAAAGTCTCCTTTGTGCATTGCTTCTTTGACGGACCCTAATGATGGAAAGCTCAAGATTGGCACTCATGAAGATACCGTCGATATCATGACGCGTATCTTTCCCTCTCACGAAGTTGTTGCTTCTCCTCGTGCTACTAAGAACACCGACCTCTTATCAGGCGGACTTGGAGCGATTCAGGCTTACACCACCACCGAAGTGCCTGCTCTTCGTCGTGCCCTTGGCCATGATCCTGTCGTGACGCATCTTGAGGGGCTGAATGGGACGAAGCTAGGGTACAGTCAAGTTGTCTTCACTGCTGATGAATGTCTACATGGAGACCAGAGGGCTGTCGTTCAGGCATTTTGTGAAGCTACCTTTGAGGGTTGGGCAAACGCTATTCGTAATCCTGAACAGGCCGCTGAAATGGTCAATGAAGCAAAAAAGATGCTAGGGCTTGACGATGAAGCGAACGACCACTGGCATCCTTCTTCTGAATTCGATGTCGAGATGCTACAGAGCTGCAATGATTATGTCAAGGGTACCTTTCAAGGAGACCGTTATGGTGTCATCAATGCCGCGCGCTGGAATGAAGCAAATGATTGGCTTTTGAAGGGTAAACGTAGAGGTTCCAAGGAATTTGGTTTGGATGCTGATGTTTGGCAGCCGCCGAAGAATTTGCTAGCTGGGAACAACCTTGCCAGAACCATTTTGGAGGACGCAAAGGCGTCTGCGACTTTCTTCCAACAGACATATGGACGTAAGCCATCTCTCGCAGTGATTACAGTTGGTGATTTGGAGCGGTACAAGCATGGTCAGCGCAGGCTCCAAATTTACAGCAACTCATCTAGCAGTTGGTTTTCTAAGGTGACTACCGGAGAAGCTAACGGATTTGATGTTGAAGAAATCAATCTTAATGCTTCCACTACAACCGATGAGTTGCTCAGTGAGATCTATGCACTGCGCAATGTCGATGGTATCCAGTTGATGTGGCCTCTCCCTGATCACATTGACAATGCAAGGGTGTATTCGGCCATTGATGTCTCAAAGGATGTAGATGGTATTCACTACGTTGGCCAGTTGGAAATCGGAAACAAAGATGCGTACCCCCCAGTAACACCTGCAGCGGCGATGGCGTTGATGGAAGAGTTCAATGTAAAAGTCGAGGGAAAGCGCGTATTAGTGATTGGAAGGAGCCCCATCGTTGGGTCTCCTATCGCTCACATGGTGAGGCAGAAGGGCGCAGCCGTGACAGTAGCACACTCTGGCGTTCAGGAAGATACTTTGAAAAATCTTGTGGGCGAAGCTGAAGTCATTATTACATGCGCGGGATTGCCAGGTCTCGTCAAAGCCGAATGGATCAAGGGAGCTGAGGTTGTGAATGTTGGAACAACATTCAAGGAAGAACTTGACTCTCTTGTATCAGATGTGGATGGAGATATTGCGAAGTACGCATCCAGGTGGACACCTGTACCGGGTGGCATCGGCCCTCTTTCCGCTCCCATCTTGTTCAAGAACGTAGCAAAAGCAGCGTGGGACCAAATGAGTACTACAGGTGTAGTTCTGGATGGTGGTTGGGAAAGGCATCCTGCTAGTTTGCGAAAGAAATACCATTTTGATAGCTATAGTGAAGCTCTATTGGCTGCAAAGAAAATCGACGAACTTAGTACCATTATGGACCATCATGCAAATATGTCGTTCACTCACAAGTGTGTTTCCGGTTGCGAGCTCGAAATGGAGTTCTTCACCTTTGAAGCAAATCAAATCACTGAGAAAGACTACGATGCCGCCCAGGCAGTTGATATGATTCTTTCCAAAGATAAAGTGGAAATGAGCAAGTATTCATATAATCTCCGTGAAGAAAACATTGCGAAGTATCCTGCTTCCCCTCGAGGAAGCTCAAAAATTTTGAAATGCGATGGACCTGGAAATGTTTCATACTACGATAACTTTTCCGAGGTCTTCGCTTCGCTTGCAAAGGGCTGTCACATTGTTTTCAATGATAGTCGCGTACTTGATGCAAGACTTTTTATCAAGGATGCATCATCTGGTTCTAAAGTAGAACTGATGGTTCTTGATTTGGGTTCCGTTGATGTAGCGGGAGCCTGCGAAGACACTCTTCTTCAAGCTATGATCCGTGCTGATAATGTACAAGTTGGGGCGACTTTTGAAGAATATGGAGGCAATGGTATCATTGAGGTCGTAGGTGTCAAAGGGTAAGATTTTAGTGTGAAAAAAAAATCACTTTTCATGTAAGAGTTTAAGGAGCTAACAATATTCCTTTGTAACCTCTTTCAGCATTTGGGAAGAGGACGACAAGAGTGATGGCAACGGAACAGAGTGTTTTGTAACAATCAAAAGCAATGCATCTGTTGAGGAGTATCTTAGCAATGCAGGATCAGTACCAATCCCTCCTTATTTGCATAGGGATTCAGAGGAACTTGATAAAGAAGCATATAACAACACATATGCAGCAAAGTCCGGATCGGTTGCAGCTCCAACTGCAGGGCTACATTTCACTTCTGAAGTTTTGAATGAAATTGGTTCCGAGAACTGTAGTTATTTGTCTCTGCATGTCGGTGCTGGAACTTTTAAACCTGTTATGGTGAAGGACGCTAGAGATCATGAAATGCATGCAGAAACCTTTGCAATTTCTGTTTCCGAGCTCAAATCAATCATTGCAGCATTGAAGAAAGGTAAACCGTTGATGGTGGTCGGTACAACTTCCAGTAGGACTCTCGAGAGTCTTTTCTGGTGCGGTGTGAAACGTATCCGTGGCCTCGATGACGGTTCTAGAGTGCTTTCTCTTGGCCAGTTTGACTGGGTTCCATTAAAGGTTGGGGAGGGAAGAAATGTCTCTCGGATTGCAGCATTTGAAGCACTTATTGAAGGTCTGGAGGATACTGAGTACATTCAGGGACAGACAAGCTTGATGATTAGTCCACCTATCTACGAGTTCAAATGCGTTGACCATTTGGTGACGAACTTTCACGCACCAGACTCTACCCTCATGCTTCTCGTGTCTGCCTTTATCAAGGATGCTAACGGAACAAAGATCCCTCGTATTTATGAAGATGCCCAAGCGAACGGTTATCGCTTTCTTTCATTTGGCGACGTGTGTATGTTTTCACGTCCGGGATTGACAGGTACAATTCGATAAGGAACACTATTTCTAAAATTATTAAAGAAACAATTTCGAAATTACGAGTAGCTCCTTTGTCTGTTTGTTTGAACAAATTTCATTTCCATCGTCTCCTGTTATTAACCATCATAGGGGGGATTGCAGGACACACTTCAACCCATTGCTAAGGAATTCTATAAGGAATTTTACTCATACAGATTCCCAGTCTCTGTTTGTTCTGTCCCAAAATGAAGAATAGTAGAGTATCAAAATAAACTTATCGGATTTCGTATTCGTAACACATTAAAAAAATATTTTAAACATACTAACTACGCGTACGTGTATAATGTATGCCCAATCTCAACCGGAGTGATAAATCTGTCGTCGTACAACCAATGCACGATATTTAGCAAAACAACCAGAGAGACAATACCGCTGCGGAAATGCTGGTGAAATATGTCACTACCTGCACCGAGGGTGAAGAAGAATCCGTAGGTGCCGTTGGAGCACGTACTGGGCTTTCAGTAGGATTTTGCGTTGGGGGTGGAGATGCAGTTGGTGCTGCGGATGGAGCAACAACAGGAGCAAGGGAAGGTGAACGGGAAGGAGTAAAAGTAGGACACTTATCATTAGCCCCATCCGTTCCATCACCTGCCCCGACGACAGCTTCAAAGACACGGGTCGTTCCTGCATAGTAATTACCCTTCTTAGATCCAACGACGATGCGTGTCCCGTCGTCGCTAATAGCGACATCTCCTCCAAATCCATCGGTTTTACATTCACCTGACAAAACGATACAAAAAAAGGATTTAGTGAAATCCAATTCAACATGTATTCAAAGATAGATTTGAAGCTTCCTTTCGAGCACTTACCACCAATATCAATGCCAACTTGTTTCCATATATCATCTGCCTCAACATATTGGTAAACCTCGACCTCTCCAGTATTCTGTTTTACATCATCATTGTCGGGAGATCCGAGAACCACGACTTTACCATTCCCACTGATTGACACAGAGCTCCCGAGTTTATCACTTTCTGATTCTCCATTGATGCTAACTCCAACTTGACTCCATCCAGCAGGAATACTGGTATCTTCTTGAAAAACTGAAACCTGGCCAATATCCCTTAAATTAAGATCCTGTCCATTACTGGTAAAAGCACCGATTACGATCCTGAATCCATCATCGCTGATATCGACGTCATTTCCGAATCTATCATAGTATTCAAGACCGAAGAGGGACTCACCAGCTTGAACCCAATCATTGTCAACAAAGTCATACACACTGACGCTTCCTGCATAATCAAGTGGTGGGTCACCATCGTTAGTAGGAGGTGTGAACGTCCTTCCTCCAACAACCAATCTGTTACCATTCTCACTCAACGCAACCGCACCGCCAAGGAAAGCCCTCACCTGCGACTCAATTGCATCTCCGGAAGGGACCCAGTTAGTACCATCGTAGGAGAAGATCAACACACGGCCCGCTGTGCTCTGGCCGGTGGAGCTGGAAACATGTGGAGCTCCCATAGCAACACGAGATCCATCGCCACTAATAGTAACGCTCGTACCAGCATTACCACCTCTAACATCTCCGTCAAGATCTATTCCCATGAGGGACCACTCATCATCAACAGAATTATATTGGTAAACTCTCACATGACCTGTGTAAGCATAATTGTTTGGCGCACCTACAGCCAACCTCGACCCATCGTTACTCATGGCGAGGGACGATCCAAAGTAGTCTCCGCCACTTTGACCACGGATCTTCGTACCAAAAGGCGCCCACTGAAGAGTAGATGGATTGTATTCGAATACAATCACAGATCCTGTGTAACCATAGTCTCCTTGTGATCCGACAGCCACACGAGTCCCGTCACCGCTAACTGCAACGGCAGACCCGAAAAATTTCGATTCATCGTCACCTTCGAGATCGTCGCCAACCAGAGTATAGTGGTAGACCTGGTTTGTGTCTAATTGAAGATGTCTTGAAAATGCAGTTCTTAGAACCTTGGAAACAAAAGTGCCTCCAGTAGAACTTGATACTAGTTTTTCTTTGCCCCAGGCCGTGATCAAGTTTGCATGGACCATGTCCGCTGCAAAAGCTGTGAAAAGCGTACAATATATAGCAATTGCTTGAAATTTCATTGTTAGCTGGAAGTGAGTGAGTGCACGTAATTGGACAAGATATGCAGTCCAAAGCTCGATTAAGATGAGTATGGAATTTATGCCAGCGTATATCGTCGCAACAACAAACAACAACACCCAATTCGAAAATGCGATGGTGGTCTATAGTCTATACAATTCTGCATAAACGTCTTCGCGCACTGTTCTTACGAATGCTCTTCCTCATACTTGTACTCGTACTGTCCCTTTGAAAATTCCAACGTACTTTTGAAAATGGGGTTGTCAAAAACCAGAGATAGCCCCCAAGAGTTATATACCGTTCGAATCGTCATGAGCAGGCGAGTTG
>Ga0209712_10005179_pt1 | contig 10239 bp, 9 predicted proteins | sample ArcOceMetagenome_FD_187443 | JGI IMG/M metagenome (GOLD analysis project Ga0209712, IMG submission 187443) | Marine eukaryotic phytoplankton communities from Arctic Ocean - Arctic Ocean - Greenland ARC118M Metagenome (SPAdes) (version 2) | ecosystem: Environmental > Aquatic > Marine > Oceanic... | reverse complement strand
ATACCACAGCATGATGTATTATTATTTTTTCTTAGAAATCCAAAGAAATCAGGCAAAAAATGTCAAAAACGCGCTCTCGCACGAGTTGCCAAATCCAACCGTTATAAAAAACGGGCAAGCAAGATCCGATCCGGGGTGAGTAAAATCCTCAACCCTACCCGTCCAAAACACATACGTAAAATCCAACGTAGAAAAGAGCCTCCGATGAAAACGCAACGACGGACACGCAGACCGCTCGAACCGCCCCGCTTCCCTTGTAACTTTCGCCCCCTTCGTTGGTTCGTCCACGGTTTAGGCAAGTCAGTACAGTATCGATATCATATCCAATTGTATCATCACCATGGCTTTCCGTGTTGCAGTTCAAAACATCGCAAGGGCTGTTGCCCCCAAGGTATGTTCCAATAGTAGCAATAGTTGAAATGGTGTGGAGGAAGAGTGGTGGTGGTGGAGACTCATCGAGAGAAAAGAGGGAAGCGTTGGGTGTGGTTGCGATGATCGCTGGTCGTCTGTCTGTCGTCCTCGGAGGAAAAGAGGAAGGGACACGACATGACTATGACCAAGTTTGCTATGCTCAAGTTTGGAGGATGATGATTATTGACATGATGTAGTATGGAGCATCTGAGGATGTATAGTAGGGTGTGATGGAGGGAAGGAATGAAGGAGAGAGAGTTCAATACATACTAGTGGAGCATATGCAAATGCATTGAGTGAAAAAATTGCCAATTTCATGGTTTCCGAAGATTCACCAGTTGAAGATCGGAAGATTAGCTGTTTCTAGTTTTGCCAAGACGATGCCCAGTACCATATGAAACCATACCACCACCATTCTTGACTAACATGATTAGTGTATCACAATCACTTGTTATGATAATACAAAACACATAAAAACACACACTAACCCCAACGATCTATCCTTTATCTAATTAAATTCACAGATTGCCCGCAGTGCTGCCCAAGCAAGCACCAGATCCATGGCATCCCAGACCCTCGAACTATCCACCTACCTCGAGGCCAAGATCTCCGCTGCCGCTGGATCCGAGGACACCGCCACCCAGTACGCCGAGACCGGATCCGTCATCTCCGTCGGAGATGGTATCGCCCGTGTCTACGGTCTCTCCAACGTCCAAGCTGGAGAGATGGTTGTCTTCGCCTGCGGACTCAGAGGAATGGCTCTGAATCTCGAAGAGGACAATGTCGGAGTGGTTATCTTTGGAGATGATCGTGATATCCTCGAAGGAGACACTGTCAAGCGTACCGGAGCTATTGTAGATGTTCCCGTTGGAAAAGAGCTTCTCGGACGTGTGGTGGATGGAATCGGACAGCCCATTGATGGAGGAGCTTCCCTCGACAACTGCGCGCGTTCCCGTGCTGAAGTCAAGGCTCCCGGTATCATTCCCAGAGAGTCTGTTTCCGAGCCCATGCTTACCGGACTCAAGGCTGTCGATGCCTTGATCCCCATTGGACGTGGACAGCGTGAGTTGATCATTGGAGATAGGCAGACGGGTAAGACCGCCATTGCTATTGATACCATTATCAACCAAAAGACCAAGGCAGATCCCCTCGCTTGTATCTACGTTGGAGTTGGACAGAAGAGATCCACCATTGCTCAGCTTGTGGGACAGCTTGATGAGAAGGGCGCCATGAACAACTGTATCATTGTTGCTGCTACCGCTTCCGACTCTGCTCCCCTTCAGTTCCTCGCTCCCTACACCGGAGCAGCCATGGGAGAGTACTTCCGTGACAACGGAAAGCACGCTGTCATCTTTTACGATGATCTCTCCAAGCAGGCTGTGGCATACCGTCAAATGTCTCTTTTGCTCCGTCGTCCCCCTGGTCGTGAGGCATACCCCGGTGATGTCTTCTACCTCCACTCCCGTCTCCTCGAGCGTGCTGCAAAGATGCACCGTAACACCGGAGGAGGATCCCTCACCGCTCTCCCCGTTATCGAGACCCAGGCTGGAGATGTATCCGCTTACATCCCCACCAACGTGATTTCCATTACCGATGGACAAATCTTCCTCGAATCCGAGTTGTTCTACCAGGGACAGCGTCCTGCTATCTCCGTAGGTCTTTCCGTATCTCGTGTAGGATCTGCTGCTCAGTACCAGGCTACCAAGGCTGTTGCAGGTACCATGAAGCTCGAGCTTGCTCAGTACCGTGAAGTAGCTGCTTTCGCCAAGTTCGGTTCTGATCTTGATGCTGCTACCCAGCAGCAGCTCAACCGTGGTGTCCGTCTTTACGAATTGTTGAAGCAGGGACAATACGAGCCATATGAGCCTGAGGAGGTTGTAGCTTCTCTCTTTATTGGTGTCAAGGGTTACTGTGATAAAATTGATGTAGAGCACGTTCAGCAGTTTGAGGTTGCTTTCCTTGCTCATATGAAGGGGGCTCACTCCAAGGTTTTGAAGCAGATTGTCGATGAAGGATACACTCTTTCTGAGGATGTTGAGAAACAGCTTCATGATATTGCTGCTGATTTCACCAGTGGATACAGTCCTTAAATGCGAGTAACGTGTTTGGATGAAATCTAATCTTGATGAAATCAATGAAGGAACTACAGTAATGAAACTAACTTACGTTGGATATTGTGGATGGAGTAGAGAATGAATAATGTTGCTTTGGGTTGTACGTCATTGCTTGAATAAAGTGTGGTGGACTGACTGGTGCATTTTGAACGGAAATGATTATGCAATGCTAAAGTAAATACATACCTAAAGGAAGGAGACATAGTATTATGTAGTTAGTAGGTATTGGTCAAATATGATGCTCATTCATTGGAATGTTCATTGTACCTGGGATCGAATGAATGAATGAATCAAGCATCAATAATCACAGTTTTGTGTAAAAAATATAAAAGCGACGAGAAGAAGAGGCAAAAGGCCTTGCGCTCGAGGGCCAGGAAAAAAAGCTTTCGCGCATTTTTCCACTATCGAGGGCCAAACACTCCACCGAAATGATGATTGCTTCATTATTCATACAAGAAGAGTAGCTTTTGTAAAAATAGAATTCATCTTTCTTTTCCCATTCTGCGTAACAAAAGAAGACATTCAATTGATCGGTGGATAGTACTATCTGGCCGGATCGCTTGTCATAGATCGTAGCAAAGAGCCGCCATAGCTTGGAAAGATGAAAGCCGCTACACGTAGGCAGCAGGAACAAGTCTCCAAAAAGAAAAAGAATGCAGTGATTCTTCCTCAGCACATGATTGAAAATGAATCTCTAGAACTTGTCGCATCTCCCATCGGACCTATTCGAACGAATCCAGTTTCAGCATCAGACGCGCAAATTATTTTGGATAGAATGTCTAGAGAAATTGTGGACAAGTTTGGATTTACTCTGTCTCCTGTTGGGAATGCTGGCACTTCCAGAAAGCGCAAAATAATATCTACGCGTACCGTACCCATTGACGATGCGGAAGAAAAAAAGCAGCGACTGGCACGTATTGCAAAGTCTCGCATTATTATTGGAACGAACAGTTGCACACGGGCATTTGAAAAGTTGTACTCGCAACAAAAACAAAAACAAAACCAAGATCGCGATAAAGATCAATCGACATTATCCTATGAAAAGCCTGGTTCTTCTGAAGTAGTTTCGCACAGCAGTAAGCCATCACTATGCATCCTAGCGAGGAATGTGCGGCCGCCTTCCATATTAGCGCATATTCCATATCTCTGCCATCAAATGAATGTACCGATAATCCTGCTTCCTGGGAAGGCATCCAATGATTTAGGATCCATTCTTGGCGGAAGGAAAGTGGCGGTGCTTCTCTTTAGAGAGAGGCCTCCAATTCCCGATGGAGAGTGTGCCGCAGACAAGAAACATCATGATAAAATCGACTCCTATGTAGAATTTGCAAAGCTCAAGTTACCTAGATTCTAATTTAATAACTATTTACCATACGTTGAGTCAGTCATCATTCTGTATTATTCATAGAACGATATGGAACTCGTGAGAAGACAATTTAATATTGATGCTCATAATATTCATCATTTTTTCTGTGCCATGGAAGTAATTCAATCTTCACGATACGCATATGAAATAAATGACACTATATTCAATATCGCGAATGAAAATGACACGGTACAACTTTGAGAGCATCTCGATAATTATTGCATTTACTCATCGACCCAACTCTGTTCAACAATTTCCCTAACACGGCGATTATATTCTCTTCTATTTTCATTGAATAACCTACTAGCCTCGGAGTTCGCTGGCGAAGCAGGATTTGGATCGCACAAAAGACTCTGGATCGAGGTCAAAATGGCTGAAATATCATAAATTGGACTCCACTGATTCTGTAAAATATCCAAACAGATCTGCCCATCGGCATAAATGTTGGGATGAAACATTTTGGTCAGAAACCTAACTTGTGGTGCCTTGTTGGGGTAGTCCTCGGTGAACTCCAGAACGAGTTTGAAGGTCCCTCCTTCCCACGGAGTATCGTCTGGCCCGAAGATGACAGCTTGCCAGACCATGATATTGGTGTCCATGGGGGCACCAGTCACTCCGCTTGGAGGATCATTTTGTAGCCTATTTATTTGAATGAGTTAGTCATTACATCTTTGCGTGTGCAGCAGACCCCCTGTTGATGCAACTAGACGGGTACTGATTTCGTGTTCGGTATATCACACAACGTGGCGATTCAATTCCCGGGGCGGTCGGTTGCGGGCATTTTGATGTATAATTGTCTGGATCCCAATGAAATCTACGCCAAGGATAACATGTGGCTCGTAATGATTGGATCAATTGTCATGGTAATGCTCACCTTTTGAAATCACGGAGGAGACGGCGCCTTGCACTGGTACTCATGTTGAATAAATTATTTTGTGTTCCTATGAAATGGAAGAGCATAAGGCAAGCAAGGGGCGTGTGAGCGGTGAGCAGTGAACCAGTCCTGGAAATCGGAAGCAGTTGGAGACGAAAAAAAGAATAGTCCTATGATGCCAAAAATTATAATAAATTAGCTATGATAACGTAATCATAACCAGCAGGGCGTTCCTCATTTATTGATTACTATTATTAATTATTAATTGATTTCTCAAACGACGTTTAGGATGATGGGCAATCTACACCACGTACTTTTACTCATAATCGGCTGCTAGAAATTTCATGAAGAAATGAGGCACGAAAAGAAGTGATTTGATGACTTGATTGATGCTTCTTTTGTTTTGAAAGCCCCCCCTCGTTTCTGCGATATTTGCTTGAAAATTTTCCAGTAAAATAGTTCCGTTAGTATTTCGATCAATGAGCCAACTGCTTCCTGTGAGGGAATCATCATTCGTTCCTGGCCTAAAGAGCACACCTGTCTCTCTTTCTTTATCGCTATCGGCGTTGTACTTATAAGACAGTTGAGATACCTGAACACGCGAAAAGGCATTGCGTGGCCCAGTTGTATAGGACAGTAGCTGGGAGTGGTTCAATTTGTTTTGAAAACAGGAACAAAAAATGCCGAGAACGAGAGGGCAGCATCCCACTCAAGTAATGGTAAATTTCCTACGTTGCCACATGTAAAGCCTTCAATTTGGGGGGTATCGGGGAGAGTGTATGGTAGGGGCCCTTCTTCGAAATTAACAAAATATGAGTATGATATGTGATATGAGAACATCTGTAACAATGGCAGCTTCCTTGGATTTCCGTGAGTAGGTTTTGGTGGTGGAACACCATACATCACCCTCTTTGGGAAACCAGTGTTGCTGTCAAACCAAAACCACGTCGATGATTTTCCGTCTGGGTCTTTCACCCAATCGACAGGATCTTTCTGAGAAGGCCAGTTGAGTGGTGAATTTCCTGAACAAGTTCCCTTATCACTTATCCATTTCTCAGATGGAAATTCCCAGCCAGCAATGCCATTATTAGCTTTCCAAGTTTGCCACCCTGTCATGAGAAACATAGACAACGTCAGGCTCGTGGCTGTACATTCGATACCACCAAAAAAATCAAAGTCACAGCCAGTCAAATGCGTCTCAAAGAGAGTTGAGTTATAAAAAAGATCTGCCACAGAAAGCTGGAAAAATGGAGTTGATTTGGCTCACGGTACATCAGGTCCAGTTTGAGGTGTAGGAGCAAAGGGGTGTGCCAGAGCAGTTGCAGTCCAAGATTCGGGGACTGTGTAGTCCTCAGATTCAGGTTCGCAGAGGATGCCTGCCACATCAATAGAATTATCAACCAGATCACTCGGCAGCGGATTCCATGCGGTAATTAAAACTGAGGGGATTTTACCAACAGTTCCTTCAATATGAGGTGTACCGTTGGGAACTAAGAATTCGTCTCCAGGTTCAAGTACAACTTGTTCCTTGAATGAGCCAGTTTGAAAGTAAAAACTCCAAGAGACCAATCGTAAACGAGCATCGGAACCGTGAACATGGCAAGTTTTTCTAAAACCTGGGAGAGTGGCAACAAGGACATCCGCACCCTCAGTAGTGAATCCAAGAAGTTGGGCAGCCATAGGATTTGATTCCGAGAGCTGGCTGGTTAACGTTTGTGAAGCTTCTGCAATGTTGACTTGGGAGCTATCAGCAAAAGATCCGCTCGCGCTGTAGGTGTAGGTCGTTCTTTGAGCGAAAGTATCAGCGGCCAATAAGGAACCTATCAGAGCGATTGGTCGGTATATCTTCATTGTTGATCAAATATTTAATTAAATTCTCCGAGGAAACACATTTTGTTTGATCCAAGATGACATAAAATTGTGATCTTTACGAGCTACGTGTACGTGTAGTTATGAACATTCATGAATTTCCAACTCCGAGAAAAGGGGTCTTACTCTATCTGAGCTCGTCGAGCTACACGTACCGGTAGTTATGAACATTCAAGATATTTTCAACTTCGAGAAAAGGCGGCTTCCTTTATCTGTCAAGGAGGCGTCGACCTTTAATCTAACCACTCTACTCCTATGAAATTTTGCTGAAGCTCAAAAATTTACGAGTGCGCGTACTTTTAGGCCATCTGTTTTCAAAGTGATGAGCAAAATAAATTAGCAAAAAGACACCTGATTCAAGCGAATCTCACACTCAACCACTTTACTAAAACAATACTCGTAGTTTAAAAAAGTGGCCCAAAATAAAAGGGGCCTTGTTTTAGAATTAGCGTTGAAGAACAAGGAATGAACGAAGAGAGAAGAAGAATAAAAGAACGAGGCGAAAAAATTCAAAGTGCAACATAAGAAATAATTGCAAGAAAGCAAACTCCGGTGTGTTCACAAACTACTGAAGTCAAGAACTCTGTCTCAAGGTCTCAGTCATGGAGGAGCTAAAATGCGAAACTACGCAAACATGACAGCCTACATACATTCGAATGCGAAACTACGCAGTCATCACATTGACATGAAACGAATTGTTGAAGCATGCAACAGCGCAAACAGAGATGAAAATGGCCAGAGGCTGTTCCTCTGTGTTACTCCGTTTTGCCAGAATGATCCCAATGCTGGGGAATGTTCTCCTTCTGCTTCGACTTTGGTATGGCAGGTTTTCGAATTTATCAATAAAAAATAAAAGCATTGATTCTTTTTGTCATATATGGACAAAACAAAAATGAAATTAAAGAGGGTCTGAATATACCCAACCCCCTAATTGTTCACCCCCCTTCTCCTCCTCGTTAATACTGACAATTGCTTGGGGAGGGGGTGAAATTTAGGGGGTTGGGTATAATCAGCTCCTCTTTGATACTATCGATATATTTTTGTCCACATGACTTCATTGATGATTGATTTGATTTGGACCAATGCTGAAGAATGTTCCGAGTTTGAGAGTACGTGTAGTCGTCAACAAATATTTAGACACTAACTTTGAACCTTGTCCATTTTGTACAAGTTCGCGGTGAACTTGATGAAACTTCAACACGTTCTAAAAAGGGGTCTTGAAACATTTTTTTAAACTGAAAACATCGTGTAAACTGAAAACGGTCAATTCTCGCTCCTACTCCTACTAATACTAGTAGCTAGTAGCGACTAACGAGCTCTAAATTGCCACTGCTCAATACAGGACAGTAAAGAATACATTTTAAAAACTTACTATCAGACATGGGGAAAAAGAATAGAAGACAGAGAATTGCCGTGAAGCACAGCAGTAACAGCAGCAACGGTGACAAACACAAAAACAAAAGTACAAGCAATAAATGGAATACAAGTAGCGAGGAGGAACTCGCCGATTGTGTCCGTCGTATTTTTAACAAGTTTGATTTTGATTCAGTTGGGGTGATGAACTTTGAAACAGCACTGGCACTTGAATCAGAAGTGCTTGATGCTCTAACAGAAATCAGCAAGCAATCAAGAAGAGGATATCGCGTTGATCCACGCGTTCATGTCAAACTCGCGAATTGTTTTCGTGCTGTAGACAATCCCGATACGTGCGATAAAGCTGTTTCATACTACAGAAAAGCCATTGATTACGAGGTAAAACTGGTGGATGACTACGAAGCTTATATCATCAAATGCTACCTGGACTTTGATAGGTGCGATGAAGCGATGGAAGCATTCAAAGAGTTTTACTGCAGTCGTATCGAAAATGACACAGCAATAGACCCAGAATTTATCATGAGTATTGCTCGTCGATTCGAATCAAAGGGAGAGTTTGGGCATAAGCTTCGCCTTCAAAAGTTGCTCTCTTCCTTTGATCTAACAGTTCGCTCAGAAGCACTTTGTGAATACTGTATGGCAATAGATGGCTACAAATCGGCGCTTTCCGTATCCAGAGATCAAAATGACAAATCCGCAGAAGCTCATGCATTAGAGGCATTGGGAAGGGTGTACGCCAAAATTCATAAGAATCATACTGCCACGAATCGTCTTCAAAAGGCTTTAGCCATTCGAATGCAATTGAAAACCAAGGTTTCTACATCTCAAATGATTGGAATTTATATCCAAATGGGATACGTGCATTTGAATCATGGTGCTGGTGGTAGGGAGAAAAATGCTCTAGAAGTGTTTGAGATGGCTCTACAAAGCTATCGCTTAGCTCTACCAATAGATGAAAAATGTCCTGTTACCGCAAAGGATGCTGCGCGCTTGGTTTCAATATACAACGGTATGGGACTTACCTATTATAATCTCGGGCAATGGGATCGTGCCATTCAAGTGCTAAATAAAAGTGTAGAGTATTCCAAGCATCCAAAGCATGTAAATTATCCATGTACAATGCAGACTCATTATTTCTTGGGGTGCACATATCTTCAAAAGTATCGCACTCTCCCATTTGATGTTGGTCCAGAGGAGGAACGAGCTCAGCTACTGCTACAGAATGCATGGGAACACATGAAACTAATTATTTCCATGAAGAAATATGGTGGCGACCTTGAATGGTTTTCTATTGAGAAGGAGGACGAAGAGTACTTGGGAGTTACTATCAGCATTATCATGTGTTTGCAAGGCCGAAGGGATGAAGCAAAACAATGCCTCCAAATATATTTTGATACAGTTACCAACGTGATCGAGGATGATGATGATTTATATTGCCACTGCTGCCATCAATCTCAAGGTGAGAGTATCAAATTGAAGAAGTGCGCAGGTTGTAAAGTCAACTACTACTGCAATAGAACGCACCAGAAGAAGGAATGGAGAGGGAGATTCATTGGTCATAGTATGTTTTGTCCATTTTTGAAACGCTGGCGAAGGGTGAAGAGACAAATGAAGAAAGGGAGACGATCAGGAGATTCATTTGAGTTGATCTTGAATCACTTTTTTTATATGATTGAGCGCGAGTATACGTACTCAAAAGACAATGACGGCAGCGGTCCAAGAGAGGTTGTTTTGGTGGATTGATGAATGCGTCGGTTACGAACGGTCGGTCGGTGTGTGCACATGTACGTACTGTACAGTACTGTAGGTATGATGCAGTTTAAAGCGAAAGTATTCACTAAAATTTCTCAATCCCATTATGCATCAGCGTTATATTTATTGCCATCATTACTACAGCAAAGGTGAATTCTCATCAATTGCTTCATGTGAATCAATCACTGAATATATATTACCATTACCATTGACATTGTGACGTTCGGCAAGCCAAACAACCGGTACGTGTAGATTGTGGTTGTGAATGTGATTGTGCTGGCAATTCCATTCCAATCTGGATCATCCACCAAACGCATGAAACGAGCCAGAACAAATATAAAATAATAATGGTTTGGGGTATAGCAGCTTCGATAGATAATGTACCAGATCCAGAAATATTGGGGGAAGGCTCCGAATATGTACACCAGTAGACGATGAGGAATGAACGAGTTGAGGACTCACTCGACTCCGAGGGTAAA
>Ga0209712_10005178_pt1 | contig 10240 bp, 11 predicted proteins | sample ArcOceMetagenome_FD_187443 | JGI IMG/M metagenome (GOLD analysis project Ga0209712, IMG submission 187443) | Marine eukaryotic phytoplankton communities from Arctic Ocean - Arctic Ocean - Greenland ARC118M Metagenome (SPAdes) (version 2) | ecosystem: Environmental > Aquatic > Marine > Oceanic... | reverse complement strand
CTTTCTGCATCGAGAAATTGTGGAAGATCCTGAGAATATTTTACATGTTTTCTTGCATTGCCTTGGGCTGAATTGGATTTCCTGCGCTTGGACATGTTAAATGTAATGAACTGATTGACTGCTTCCCAGAGTTCGTTATGAATTCCACTCAAATATTGTGCCTTTTGATGGAAGAACTGTCAGTACGGTATCTATTCTTGGTGCCAATTGTGTTGCTTTTGTTGATTGTTGGTGTTTTTTTGTAAGAAGTGAGTGGCTCAAAAGAGCATGGACGACGGATATTCGGTACCGTACATAGTCTGATCCTGTAAATGCTTCTTACAGGTTACTGTAGTAACATTGTACCATCGTGACGTCATTTGAGAGCCTTTTAGACCAATTGAAGAAAAATCTTCACGAACGACGAACGACCGACACATCAATCATGACAACAACACCCAACCAAGCAAGCGAGCGACACACTCTCAATTCAATTGAAACACCGCTACCGTCTTGACTCGTATTGTATAAAGTAGAGAACTTGAAACTTTCATACCTCTGAAATATAAGTTGGCGCATCATTCACCCTACGGCTTCCAAAATGAGGCCTCTTACGCTAGCAATTTATGCGCTACTACTATCAGCAGCAAATGGATCTTCATCACCAACCCCACCTTCGCCAACCTCCAAATCTATTCTGAACAGGCTAGCGAATGGTTTCTCAGAGCGTCAAACGGCACTAAGAAGTATTCGCTCAGATGAAACATTCATGAATGGAACAGAAACTGATGAAAATGGAGAAAATGAACAAGACGAAGGAGTGCGTGGATTTTTTCGTAAGAGAATGGCAGAATCTAAAAGTGAAACCGCTACAGAGAAAAGGCGGAAAGGAAGAGATAAAGAGGACGTGACTGCAAGCACTGACAATGGCGATGACTCTGCCACCACGAAGGAAACATCCTTTGAGCAAAAATCCGATAAAAAACGTTCTGCTGGATTCTTCAACATGAGATTCAACGAGGACGAACCATTGGAATTGGAAGAATCATTGGAAAAAGATAAAGAATCTATAAAATCAGATGCAGGAGATAATGCCGATTCTAAAGCCATGGAGGCAGAAAGAGCCCCATTCTGGAGGAGGAAATTTTTCAAGAAGGTTCAAGAGTACGAGGACAAAATCACAAAAGACTGCGACCAGGAGGATCCAATTATCAAGAATGAAGATGGTCAGGAATCCGCTGCCAGTGGTATTATTGAAGAAACAGACACGGGCGGTGGCGAACTGTCTTCCTACGAGGAAGTAGCTGTCGATGATACATCAGATATTGGACTACGTGTAGATGGGAAAGATCATGTTGTGCCAGAAATTGACAAAGAGGATAATCCAAGCTCTTCATTGGCAGATACCGACGACAAAGATATTGATACCTCTGATAAAGGCGAAGATGACGACGAAACGAACGCAGACAGAAAAGACGATCCGGAACTTTCTCGAAAGCATAGTAGGCTTGGTATCTTTGGAATGTTCAATCGGTCTTCTGATAAAAAACCTGATATAGTGACCGAGCCGCAAAATACAACTCTATCCAACATTCTTGATGATCAGGAGTCCGGAATTAGTGATTTAAGTGCGAATTCGAACATTGACAACTCCGCCTCCGATACATCTACAGATTCACGAGCAGCCACAACAGTTGGCGAAGGCAACAAAGAATTCATTTTACGCAAGTTAGAACAGACAGTAGTTAGGTCGGTAGAAGAAGCCGAAATCGATTCCATTCATGTTCAAGATCCTAAACACGTTGAGGTTAAGGATAGTCAACGTGACGACAATTCGGAAGACGAAGAAACACAATCCGCGAAGATAAGTGACGAATGCTCAGGGAAAGAGGAAGGCTCTGCTCCAACTGAAGGTGATGAATTAGAAGGAAAGGATGATGTTGTTTGTGATATTAGTACGAAAGAAGCAAAGAACACTACATCTGTATTTCGCCAGTCTCTTGAAAATGCACTTCCTTGGCTTGAAAAGAAGAACGAAGGAAAACAGGAGAAAGGGGGACAGCAGCAGAATACATCTGACGAGGATGCATCTGACGAGGATAGTAAATCTCAGACGCCAAGAGATGAAGGCGCAATGTCGCCAAATCAGCAGAATTCACAAGAAGTAATACCCTTCGGGGGTCCTTCTGCGCCCTTCATTTTCTTGTCGCCTCCACCCCTGTCTCGCAATCCTCACAGTTTAGGAGCTCCCCGCGGAACGCCGCCACCTTCGTCAAGCGCCAATTTATCAGGCCTTTTGCACGCTCTTCTTCCTTTGATATCCAAATTTCTCCTTCTTACCTTGCTCAGCAGTGGCTCTGCATTATTTGGATTCGGAGAAGGACAGGTTTACTCTCCTGAACCAAGCCAACATTTTATGTTGGAACGAATCAACGATCGCTATGAGAAAGATGGTCTGGCAATGAAGAAAGCGTTGGAAAATCCTCCCGAACAACTGTCAAAATTATCTTGGAAGTTTGCCAATAATCAGAGAAAATCAGCATTCAAAAAGAACATCGCTAAAGGAGAGAAAGACAGCGAATTTGCTACTCCTTTAAGGCCATCGGACCGTTATTCGCGCACAGTCATTATTCTAGACGTGGTGACACACGACCGTGACATGAGTACTGTTGTACAACAACTTCGTGATTCTGTGTCATTTATTTTATCTCAGTATCATGATACGAAATTAAGGCTTGAAATGGGAGACTCGCTTGAAGTAGTTGTACGCATTGAGAGTCCAGGTGGAGTTGTCCAAGACTTTGGTCTAGGAGCTGACCAACTGAGTCGCCTTAAAGAGGCTGGGTCGATTAAAAATGATCTGACTTTGACCGTTTGCGTGGATAAAATTGCTGCGAGTGGTGGATACATGATGGCATGCCAAGCGAGCGAGGGCCAGCTACTTGCGGCTCCATTTTCTGTAGTAGGCAGCATTGGTGTTCTGATGGAAACAATCAATATCCACGACGTGCTTGAGAAGTATGGTGTGAAACCATTACTTTTAAAGGCAGGAGATGCCAAGGTGCCTCTGACACAAACAAATAAAGTTACAGATGAGAGTATAGCCATAGTGCAAAAGAACCTCGAAAAAGTCCACGATGCATTCCGCAAAATGGTCGCGAAAAGTAGGGGGAAAGTAATTGCAGAGAATTTCAATAATGTCACTAACGGAGATATCTTTCTGGGACAAGAAGCCTTGACGAATGGACTCGTTGATCGTTTGATGACGAGTGATGAGTATGTAGCTGAAAGGCTTGGAGCAGGCGATCGGGTGCTGAGGTTACACAAGTATGATAGATCAAAATCTGGATTCCGCCTCTCGCCTCTCGACTTGCTTCTTTTAAGAAGCAACGGACTTTTGGGACAGAACTTGAGCTCAAAACTGCGACAAATTGTGAAAGTTGGCCAGCAAATGATGCGTCTAGGAACAACTATGGGAATGATCAAAGTGTTGGATACATCTATTAATTTCTTGAAGACTTCACGCCATGAACCAGAGAATGGCATTTGAGTCCGGTGCGCCTGTATATAATTTTTAAGTTCAAAAATATATAAAATAGAAGAGAAGAAGTTATAAAACATAAAACTTATTGTCTATTTAGTCGGATAACCCTGATTTCTGTTTCTGAGGTTTAGTTGCTCGTTGCTGCGAGCTTGTGAATGATTTATCAGGGATAACATATCATTCAATGCAGGAATCGTGGGGTGATAATTCGGCGGAGGAGGGTCAAGAGCAATGCTGGTTGGTGGGTACACTTGAAGGCCGGCACCGGGTACAAAATGATATTGATGCGCTGCAGGTATAGCAGAGACTTCATTCGACGCAAACCTTCTAGCATTCGGATGCATTTGGGGATCAATCATATTCAAAGTATTATTGTGACTATTCATTGCCACCTGCTCTCGAAGTCCAACACTTGCTAGATTCGATGAAGGAAGAGGACCTGTCTGTAAACCAGGAGGCGGCATTGGCTGTAAACCTTGTGGAGTAAGACCAAATAAGGCTTGATCGGCTCTTCGATCAAAATTAGCGGTGAGCATTGTGTTACGATTTCCAAAGCCCCTCTCGTGGGAGCTAGTAGTACTAGTACAAGGTAACATTCTGATGAAAGGATCGGATATAGAAGCAGCAGCATTCATATCCCTGAGAGTGTGAGGTGCTAGACATTCTGACTGCGGCATGCCCGACATTTGGTTGGTGAAAGCATTAAAAGGAGCAGCATTGATAAACCTCGTATCGCGAAGGTTTCCAACTTCTCGACTACCTGCATTATGCAGTAATGTGGCATTTTCTAACTGTGGAATTGTAACACAGTGGTTAACAAATGAGCTATTTTGTGGTGCTGCAACCACGATTTGGTTCACATAAGGACCGCCAGGAGGAATGGAAAATTCAGCAGTGCTACGCTTGTTAGCCGAATCAGCACAAGCTATCATGCTGCAAAGAGCCAACTCACCACGACGAAACATAGGATGGCTGGCAATAAACTGCTTCCTTGTGCGTTCCCGTTTGAAAGCCCAACGATTCAGCTAGAGTATAAATAAAATGATGTGAGTGTGGTGGGCTAGAGTCAGTAATCAGTTGATAGGCTAAATGAATAGTGATCTGCTCGCTAGACTAGCGCAACAATAAGTGTCTCGAAGAGGAAACGGCCCTCTCTTCTTGCCTCCTCCAATGCGATTCAACATACGTACTATACATACCTTTCTTCGGAAGGAGGCAAATTTTGCCTCCTTGAATACTTCAGGAAGCACTTTTTCTTCAAATAACTTGGCGTTGTGAATATTGAAGGAAGTTCCATCCACATTCCATGATAGTATGTCGTTATAGTCGCCGCACTCTAGAGCATACATCATCTTTTTAGTATAATATCATCATACCGTTCATGAGAGATTTACGTGTTCAGCATAAAAATACTTTAAACAATATGCCAATGAAATTTGAAATTATTGATCTCACCTTCAGTGGAAATTTTAGCCAATTCTTTGCATCCTCAGGACGGCCATGACTAGTGGCACACCACGCAACGTTGCTAGTGAAGAATTGTACAATTTTCTCATGATGCGATGTGGCTAATAGACCTCGTCCAGCCCCGGCAACGGCTGCATCATCACCGCTTTCTTGTTTCCCTTCAGGCGCTCCCCCTTTCACGAGGGCCACCGACGCTCCTAAAGGAGGGACTGCTGAAGACGGACCGAACGATGCATTTAGGAGCCCATCATCCCATAGTGTTGTGGCAGTACTGGTAGTACTAATACTACTATGAGTTCTTCTTCTTGCTAACAAGCTGTCCTCATGATTATCCGTCTCCTGTGCGTTCACTTCATCATTAGGAATGGATCCAATCTTGGCCTTTTTATTGGAACTTTGAACATTGTTGAAATCATGATTGCTTCTTCTCGACATTGGAGAAGCTGGCATACAACCAATTTGATGTGAGAGTGGAGAGTGGTGTGGGTGTATATGGTAATCATGAGTGATGAGTTCGCACTGCGAAGCATTCTCCGTGACTTCGCATTATTCCGGTGGAATTATCAGAATGTTGATTTTCTATTTTCTTTTAGGAAAATTGTTCTCTTTACTATCTACGCCTACTATTATAGCTCACTTCTTAGCGCCTCTTTACTCTTTACTTAGGAGTAAGAGTGTGTGTATCTATTTACTATTTACTTTTATATCTTCAATCTGTACCAGGTGGTACTAGGAATAGCCTCAGATCACAACTGTTTTCTCAGTTTTTCTAGAAAAGAAGAGTTTTGACAGTAAGAAATTGCTGACAATGTTCGGAGAAACGGTATTATTAATAATCCGACCCTTTACCAGCGATTCATCATCCCAACTGAAAACACACAACGTCATTGACAAGCCCGGATCATTTGTACCAAATCATGTGGAGCACGCAGGAGGAGTTCACCCCTCCTGCTCGCCTGTTCTATTTTGGAGGTAGCTTTTACTAGATGGACGACGGTATCTCTCTGGTCGTCCAGTGTTATTAGCTTGAACTACTTGTTGGTTAAAAAAAAAGACGGTACTAATTTCCCAAATTTGTCCTACAGTACGGTACGTTCAACGTACCATTGAAGATCCTACCATCATTTTCAATTTTCCGAATTCCGAATATCATTTCCTCAAAGGATCATAACCTATATTATGACATTCCAAAGGTGTATGTGGTTTACCAACAACGTAGTGGATGAAACAACTCCTGTCCTATCTTGGGTGCGCTACTTCAACCTTCAACCCGCTGGTGTGACACTCTTGGCTTGCTTTTCTCCTTCGTTCCTCCCTTCTTCTTCCAGTAAAACAAACATCTACTAGAAAAACAGCTGCTTCTTCCACACATTAAGCACATTGAACATAATACACATTCAATTTTCCAAGACCTTTGTTTTTATACCTTTGAATAGAATAATGCAGTTAGTCCTTTTCCAGTTCCTCGCTCTGTTCAGCATCACGGCAGCTTTTGCCCCACATAACTTCATGGCATCAAGAGTGAATTTCGCACAGACACCTAAAACAACCTTTGCAGCGTCAACATTAGATACAAATGATGATGCGGAGGTGACGAATATCTCACCTGAAGATACCCTGGCTTTGGATTTGCAAGTCCAGGAAATGGAGGTAAGGGAAGCATGAAGTAGCACTAAAAATTATTCAATCACTCGCAGCCACAACTCACCCCTTCTTTCCAAACACTGCTAACCAAAGGAAGTTAGAATGGAGTTAGTCGCGAAATATGTTTCGGCTGGGAAAAGCCAAGAATATGCACAGCAAGAAGTAGATAAGTTCCTCAGCGATCCTGAAAGAAGCGAGCAATTTTTGGATATGAGGCGTTATGCCAAAGCACAAGCAAATGAGTTGATGGGATTTGAATCCATTCTTGTAATTTTTGGAGCTTTTTTCCTTGGACTCTCTGGAAATGTTGTATTCAAATATCTCTCTGCTTACAAGGATTTGTATCCGGATGGCAATGGGCCTATTCCATTTATGTAAGAGAACACTCTGGCTTGCTGGAATGAGAGGTGATTGAAACGAATTTTCGGACACTGCTTATTACAGTAGTAAATTGATATATTCATATTGAGTCATCGTTCAGATTCATTGCGATGCATATAATGACGACAAGGAAAGTTGCTGATTAATCACAATAAAGAGAGAGTATTCCATACACCATCCAAAAAATGCAATAGGAAGGGGCTTGAATACGGAAAGGTATAACTCTAAATTTTGACCTAGAATTATAAGTCATTCAATATCGAGCATACACAACCGTTTGTTGTATGTAGTACATATTCACAATGTACACAACATTACACATCAATACTCTTCAATTCTCATACTGCATTTAACTTCACGAGATGTTGTTCTCGCATTATACTTCATCGCATAAGCATGTTATTTTACCCGGCACCTAACGGGGCACTAGTATGTTGTGCAGGATAGCCATTTAGATTGCAATGAAGGTCGAAGATGGAGATTCAACAACTCAAAAAGCTCGAGTAGTCTTGCATTCAAATACACCTAGTACAATCTAAAGCGCATCCTCTGTTCTTCAAGTGCTCCGAAATGTTAATCAAGGATTTTATGGTTTATAAAGTAGTGTACCGGTATAATACGTCCATTTTCCATTATATTCACGATGTTTTGTGTGCAGCAATCAGCAATCAGCAATCAACAATCAACAATCATTATCGCACGACCTAAAATCAGTGCCAATCACGTCCCTATGCACCAGTGACACGCACGACGACTTGCTTCGTAGCAAGGCTAAATCCTAGATACTCATAAGTCCATCCAAACCTCTTGCAACATTCTCTCCATGCACGAAATTCATCTTGGCGCCATGTAGGATGACAGCAGTAATCTGCAAAGACAAAAACAGTCCCTGGCACTACCCTTGAGTGCATCGATTCTAAAATATCAAGAGTACTCCCATACAACAGTGCGTCAATATTGGCAAATGCCAAGGGCTGGTATTCTCCCTCCAAAGATCCCAAGAAAGCCGGTATAGAATCTCGAAACAGGCCCCGATGAAAATAAACCTCCCCCTCGATATTTGGAATATCACCATTCGTCGAAAATGCACCCGCAGGGAGTGAATTCCAAGACTGAGGCAACCCAAAAAACGTATCAAATCCATGCAATTGCGTCTCAAGCGGAAGCAACTCCTGCATCATTCTCATAGACCGGCCCTTTGCAACACCAAATTCGCATACCAATCCTCTCTGATCCTGAAGCATATCCGATGCAGCATCCAGTCCAATCCTCATCATATCCCTCGTGCCCAGGTATAGATTCAACTCGTTCGTCTCAATCCTCCTCGTATGCCAACGAATATACCCCCACGAGTCAACAAGACATGCATATTTCGATTCACTTCTTCTCAACCCCTCCATGATTTCCTCTGCCTCTTCCACCCTCCCCAATCTCTCCAGCGCAACGCTCAAATGGAACTTGACAAATCCAGAATTATCATCTTCATATGGATACCCTTCATGACCATCCTTTTCCAATATCCTCAATGCAGTCTCATAAGCTGCAACTGCTTCCTCTAATTCTCCGAAGCACGCTTCTATAGTAGTTCCAATTCCATCATATGCTTCAGCACTTGGTTTGATGGTATCCAGCACTGCTGCTTCCTTGTATAGTCTCAGTGCTGCTTTTGGATCACTCAAAGCGTCATGACTCAAGAAAGCGAGGCGTTGACAGCTATATGCCAAATAACTTTTCAAGGCCGTATGATTGTTTGCTGTGTTAGTATTCGCATTAGCGTTAGCGTTGGCGTTGGCGTTACCATTAGAGCTAGTAGAGGTAGCATCAGCAATGTCATCCCTGACATCAGTCACATGTGCAAAATCAGTGGAATCGAGGAAACATTGAAAAAGCGTCGCTGCTTCATGGTAAGCAGCATGAGCAGATCGTGGAAGTCCACCGGTCTCGAGGGAAGTCGCGTATCGAAATGCACGATCTGCTTCTGCCGTGGGGAGAGGCGCAAGGGTGCTGGTAGTGGCTTGTTGCTGTTGAGGTGGTGGTGGGTGCTGTGGAGTAGTGGCAGTGGCAGTGTCGGCGAATGCAGAATTGTTGGCGTTGTTGCTGCCGTTGCTGCTGACTTGATTTTGCTGAACATTAAAGGGTGCACTGCCGAATCCATTAGGAGAAAAGGAAAAGGCGGATGTGGACGAGTGCAATGCTTGGCTGCCGAGGAGGAGACAGAGGTGCTGGAGATTCAGACTTGGATTCTTCATGTTTTTGCTTAGTTTTTTCTGTTCATCGATCGATGAAGAGGCGAGGGACAAGTATGGACAAGTATATCCTGGAGATAAGGAGTTCCTGATGCAGCTGATGTATGTACGAAGATAGATGCTACAAATAAGAAAGTGGCAGACAGCAGACAGATGATGATCTTTTATTGGATTGTACAGAGAGAGGTTCGTCGTGTTCGTGATAGATTCGGAGATGAAATTTTCTTGCTTTTATTTTGTGGTGTCAACTTAATTTCCAGGCGTTGACAAGATTTTTCAAACTATAACCTATTTAGTAAAATCATCCTCCAGCCTTGTTGCTCCCGCCGCCGCTGTCAAGAAGCACACCCTCTATTTGGAAAATGAATCCCGTTACAAAAGAACAATCATTCCACACTATTGGACTAAAAAGAGAATTGGAAAATGAATCCCGCATAACAAAAAACCTCCAACACAAATCATACTTCATACCTACAAATATTATGTAACACCACTTTGCACATCACCCCGGAACCTTACTATTTGTAATTCACTCATTCGTTAGTCTTTTCTGTTCTGAAAAAGGAGGTCATTCATGCAGCTTGGAATTTTCCGCTGATGCGCGCTGGTACTAGCAATAGTACGGGCGCTGCCTGATCACAAAGACAAGGTGCTGCAAGGTTGAGACCTTCGGATTTGAGGAACTTACAACGCGACACCACCACTCCAGTTTCAGTTCAGAACTGCAGCAACGGAGGAGCTCGTTGCAAGAAGTGGCAATGGCATCAAGGACAGCAGTGAAAATGTGAAGAGAAAACTTGTAACAGGCAGTAGCGACTACATCATTGGCAGGTCAGAAGAAGGATGAACACAGACACTTCATTCTACGAGTACACTACTGAACTCAAAACAAGTCATTGAAGTATGTAATATATTCTTACATGATTGTTCACCTTGCATTGATAATACCATGGGCATCATTTGCAGAAATGATTTGAAA
>Ga0209712_10005177_pt1 | contig 10241 bp, 7 predicted proteins | sample ArcOceMetagenome_FD_187443 | JGI IMG/M metagenome (GOLD analysis project Ga0209712, IMG submission 187443) | Marine eukaryotic phytoplankton communities from Arctic Ocean - Arctic Ocean - Greenland ARC118M Metagenome (SPAdes) (version 2) | ecosystem: Environmental > Aquatic > Marine > Oceanic... | reverse complement strand
CAAAAGGGATATGGTTTCTAGCACTCTGGATCTTATTGGTGATGACGAGCTTCAAAATGAAATACACAATCCTACGAATGGTGAATTTTCAAGGCAGGCCTTCGTATCAAACATTTACTTTGCTTGGGATCCAACAAGTATATCAGACCATCATACTATTCTAGAAGCACATTCTGGAATCCATGCCACTCTTGATGGAAGGAATTGCGTCCCCTGGCAGATGCGGAGTTCAAAGGACGTTATAACAAGTATGGGGGGGTCAGGCTTTATTGCCATAGTTGAAAGCTGTGATTTTCCCATACGATGCATCAAAGTCCGTCAATGCTTCGAGTGACTTAGAGCAAGTTCAAATTGGAGTAGTCGTTCCATTAGCTTTCGCCTTGATCACTGCGTTTCTCCGTGACAATCATGATAATGGGCGGGAATGGCTTCGATGCGGAGGAACTGAGATGTAGAACACTTCTTACTCCAAAGTAAAAAGAGATATGGAATTGCAAGCCATAGATAAGGTTTTTGGGGCATGATCAATGCCTTCAGACGGCACTTACATATCGCTGAAGAATTGGTGAGTGTCCTTATTGATTTGAAAGAGGCCTGCATGTACAAGTAGTCATGTGGAGTCGAAGCTGTACTCGCGTCTGTTAGTCAATATTGACTTGTGGCTAGGAGGTCTGGTTGCTTGTTGGCGACTACTTTGATTTTGCAATGCAGAGAAGGTTCCATTCAGGCGTACATACTGATCGAGACGATGGAAAAATTTGGAACTGAAGGAAGTTATTACGATACATGCGGGCGCACCATGACTGTGAACCACTTCTTGCCTCAGTTGGCCCAGTCTTTGTTGTAAAGTTCCAATGATGTTTTCCCCGTCCGTCTTGTCTTATCTGACTTGGTTTGTCCATTTGACCGCCCAGAAAATTTGAATTAACAATGTAATTTCTCCATGCATCAAACGTAAACATAATGGTTGATGACCATTGGAATCCATGCATTGATGTGTAGATGCAGCAGAGGATGCCTACAGTTTTACAATAAAAACACGATGGAAAGTTTAAGTGCGGTTTATAACCATGCCTAGAACAAAACAGAGCTATACACATGTCAATAAATGGTCGCACGTATATTGAATATGTGGAAAGCCATTCCAAGTCTTGGATGAGGTTTATCCCCAGAATGCGAGTTCCTTGGTAATTGCATTAGATCCTTGTTTCATGCTGTCGCCTATCACCTTTCTCCGAAGTTATCGACCCTACCACTGTGGTCACAACAACACCATAATCTCCAAGGGATCTATGCCAATTGACGCAGGAAGTGATATTTTTCTACCTCAACCTGTCGAAAAGAATTTACTTTACATCGCGGACTTCTAATCTGGTATGTCATATGCTTTCACATTCCCTCATATATATCTATAGTTTCTGGCGCTCCACGAAGATGGATCCTTTTGTCGGTTTCAAAGTCGACAAATATCCACTAAGTTGCTCAATTATTCCATTCGTAAAAGATTACTGGAACTTACGAAGAAGACATCTCATCATGTAAGGGTCCAAATTTCGGACTCGACAGATGGGCATATAGATGATTCGTCTTCACTACCAGTATCGCATCTGCCTGGATAAATGCATGTGAGATACTGTTAGGCATTCTTGACCAGTTGCAGTAGGGCAGCCGAGAAATCAAGAAGCTGCAGCGCCAAGGGAATCTCCGCAGCATTTATTACAATTCTCCTCGTAACGTATCACTGCCAGAAGGGCAACTTATTCCACGTTTTGATGATGAGTTGACACAGTACATATTTCATTTTTGAACTTCTGGATTCCCTTATTGGCTTTACAATTCATCCTCATCACTGCTCTCTCCTGATAGCATTTCACTGTGGTCACCAACACTTCGCCGTCGCTTTCTAGCTTCATAAATCGCTCTACTTTGGAATTTTTGGGTTAAGGAAACATCATAAAGAAGCGAATGATTAGAGAGGTTTCTACCAAAAGCTTCAAAAGGAATCGGGCCTAAGTCACTGTCTACCATCCATCCATAAAGATACTCAAAATCTTCCTGGCCAATTTCATTGTGCTTAAGACAAATGCCGATATCATAGTCGTCAAGATAAGGCAAAATGTTCAGTATGATAGCATGGAGATTTTCTTTTACTCCAAAAGGCAACACACTGAGCCTTGCTTTTGCAACACACGCTGCTAGGCAAAGACCTCTAATTCCGTTTGAGCCATACAACGACTTCCACATATCCTTCCCTATCTCACCTAAACTATTGGCCGCACCTATCGTTATCTTCTCATTCGTCTTTTGTGCATACTCTACGCAGTAAATGAGCTGAAGAATAGCATTTCTAATCGCATCTTGATCTGTATCCTTCAATTTACCAGCAAACTTGAGGATAGGTATGAAGGTTTGACATGCACCCCAAGCTTGTTTTTTCGAATTCATCCTTTGTTTCCAGCTTCTTTCATCGCAAACATCTGTAACGTCTTTTATCGCTCGATTGATCTTGCTGCCCAACGATTGAAGAAATAAACTGCACAGACTAGCCCACGATGTCGCGTCTAGATGACATGCTCCTTCGTCGCAACTTTCCAGGTCGGCAAGATGGAAAAGATGCCCTGTTGTTCGGATAGCATTATTTATAACCTTTTCATTGTCGTCAAACAAGCGGTTGTATGCAGAATCACATAATTGCAGTATTGGTAAAAGCTTGACGAATTCCCATTCCTCAGACTTGGCAGTATCAAAAGCAATATTTCCAATAGCAAAGAGAGCCATGCTGCGAACATTCGCATCGGAATCTTCCATTGCACTAGCTGCGACTTGAATCGTTTCTTCTATATTTTGATGAAGAATATCTCTTATTGATGATCCCAGAGCAAGGTAACTATTTCCATGCATGAATACTGTCATGATATTACCCAAGGCCTTGCATGCTTCGCTTCGAACTTTAGCATCTGGGTCTCCAGAATATTCTAGTGCCATCGGCAAAACCAACCGGAGAGGATTTCGTTCAGAGACAAGAAGCACCTTCCATATATTAAATTCAAGCAACGATAGAGTTTTCAAGGAACTGCAACGGACCTTGGAATCGCGTACGGTCAATACTGTATCGAGGTATGCGTAAACTGCCAAGGGAAAATCGCCATCAATCCGTTTTACACTCGCCTTTCTGCCTGTAATAAATGCAGATAGCAAGTCTGCTCCAATAATCTTCAAGACATTTTCCTCAGATTTCAGCAGTAATCTAGTAAGATCCACTAAAGCATCTAACCTGCTCAGGTCTCCCACGAGGATCCAGGTCGCAGATCTAATAAGTCGTACAAACAAATTCATCTGCATCTTTGTCTGGACGCCTTTCTCAATGACTTCATGAGATGAGATCTCTGTCATCTTGTTGAAGATGTGACTCACAAACAAAGCTGATGAAGATCGATTTAACCATTCAAACGTTGGTAAGGGCAACACTGTAATATCTCCATTGGGATTCTCTCGCCCACCCATGCAATCTGTGAGAGTCTGCACAACTGCCTCTAGACCCAGCCCACCATGCAGACCATATGTTGAATAATTTTTACCCATTTGATCGATCAAGTCAATGGCTGGTTCTTTCAGCTTGACATATTTTTCATAGGGGATGTTAGTGAAAATCGTGACCGCCAAAGAGTAGGTTGCTTCCCGCTCGATCTGGGGGAACTGACCAGAAAGATGGTTGGTTGCAGCCCTAATAACCTGGATCAGAGAAGATTCAATCCTCCCAGCTAGATAACCAGATTGCGACCATAGGTGCAATGGCAATGCTTCCAAGATTTCTTTACAGCAAAGTGTCGCCACGACCTTTTCCTCGCTGAGAAGAGATGGAACTTCATTTTGCAAAGACATGATGGATACCAGGTTCACAGTCACAGTCGCAGCACCCTTTCCTTTTCTAGTTGGGCTATGTAAAGTTTCCTGTGGAAGAAAAAGCGACCAATACTGTGCGCAAACTTTAGGGTGCAGACGCACCACGGTTTTCAATAGATCCAAGGAATACCACCAAAGTGAAAACCCCTTTGACGACCGCCCCTCAATTTCGCACTGTAGAGTGTTTTGAACCCACTTGTATATATTTGCGATTTGAATTTGATCCGACAAATCTATTCTATTTTGCGGATTTTGTTTTCCATTCAGAGATTTCATGTTTTCCAAGATTGTTGTGAGGCACTGACAGGATCGACACAACCAATCTGTATCTTCCAACTTTAAATATTCATCTGAATTTATTATATTCACTATTGAAACCAGCAACTTCTCTCTGAGGTAGCCTGCTTTATGTTGCCCTGCGACTTTGGAGTCGACATCTACTATTTGTGGTGCAAGCAGTGCCGATGAGTATTGGTTCCATCTCAGTATCCTCACAACCGAATCCATGGCAGCAACTTGAGTCGATAAGACGTTATTAATCGGCAAAGAGTAAATCCCTATAGGTGCAGACCGCAGATCGAATTCAAGTATTGGGACGAGAATCATGGCGACAATACGACAGATGTGTTCTTGCAATTGTAGATTGAAGCCGAACCCCGCCAGGAAGGCACCAAGACATCTCAGAAGCGCTAACATCTTTGTACAGCAATACTTTTTCGTAAAGAGAGGAATTGGTGCAATTGATATATTCTCCTCCGACCCTTGTAAATCTAACATTTTCACGATAGCATTGACGATTGAATGGCACATTTCTCCAGCTTCGCCGTTTTGCAATTTGATCAAACTTGCCTTCTTTGTGGTATATTTCATCCCATCCTCATTCTGCAGTGATAGTGTAATGACAGTTGCAATATCATTCCATATCGATATCATTGCCTCAAAGGCGATGACTTCGTTATCTCCTAGCTCATAACCGTGCTCAATGACATTCGCCGCTTCGAACAGCACAGCAAATCCTTCCCTTAGTCTTTCATCTTTTGGGATCTTGGGAACTTCCATGATTGCCGTCAACATGTCTGTAAGTATACGGATTTCCTTTTGCAAGTCAAGAATCAAGTCAATGATCCGGATTTTATACGCTCCATCCCCTTCCTGAATCGAATCGTTTTGATGATCCTGTAAAGCACCAATCAATCTCTTTCCGTTCTGAATTGTCGTTTGCAAATGAACGCCAGCAGTACTAGCTTTCCTTCCAGACTTTTTGTTACTATGATTGCGTCCTCCCAGATTAACGTTCGAATCACAATTCGAACTCTTTCTTCCGTTCAAGAAAGTTTCATCTTCTATCTCGTTCCTTCTAGGAGGCGTCTTTACTTTTGCTGCTTCATTTGGTAATTTCTGTTGTTTCCAAGTAGAATTAATTCTATTTGAATTTGGATCCCAGGACTTTCCAGTACGATGGTATTGGTCACGCTTACTCATCGAACAGCTCAATTCGATGATATTTAAAGAACACAGAATAATACACGAACTTGTAGGTTCGAAGCTCCTGTTGATCCTCTGTGTTGCTTGCAAGCTTGTTGGTTGTTGGTTGGTTTGGTTTGATGATTGATGATAATAATATCCAATATTGATTGTGATTTGTGATGCAATTTTGGTTTTTGGTTCATGTTGTAGTCAGATAACAGGTTTTATATCTCGCAGGCAGCAGCCGTTAAAAGGCTTTGATTACAACAGTTAGTAAGTACCAACGGTAAAGTACCGATACCAGCAAAATGTAACCTGCAAGTCTCACTTTTGCTATTTTTGACGCCAGAAGCTACCAGAAAACTTCAACTTCAAAGTTTTGTACACTCGTTTCACGCAAATCTTTCCAATGGAAGCATCGAAAACAACGATTCAACAAAAAAATGAAGAGTTAAAGGGCTGTATAACCTTCTAGTAAGCACAGATCTAGGTAAGGCAGATAGATGCTAAGGTGATGGTTACGTAAATAGACTGACCTGAATAACTGGTCAGTGCTAAACTACCAATCATACAGGGATAAGATATGACTCCTCTCAAAAAAAATAAAGAATAAAGAAGCTTTCTTCTGGAACAACGAGTTCCAAAGTAGCAAAACTTTTCATTCTTACGACTTCTTGCTCACTTGACGCCTCGTGCCTCGTGCCTCGTCGCTTGGCAAAGAACTGATCAAACTGATATAACTCCTCTCTTCCAAGGACTATTTACTCTTTCTCCAGTACGTGTACGTTTCAGTCGGTACAACAGTATACACTAGCTACGAAGTGCGGCATAGGCAGCGCAAAGCACAATTACATCATGTCAGACTCTTGCAACGCAATCAATCTTTTAACATTTTCCTTCAGTCTCTTCTCTACCCTCGCAGCTTGTGCATCTGAAACCAATATCCTCATATCGCCCTTTTCTATCGCATCGGCCCTTTCTCTTATCCTAGCTGGAGCCACTCGCGGATCTTTGTGTGAAAAGAAACTTTCTAATATTCTAAATGTGGGTTCACATGAGGATCTCCCAATCCTCTCGCAAACCTTACTTCCTTCGAAGTCCACAGGATCATCTGTCTCCCTTACGAGTGCTAATGGAATCTGGTCGAAATCACTCAAAGAATCTTATATTTCTACCATTCAAAAAGTTCACGATGCAGAAGCTAATGATTTGCCAAAATCATTTGATCCCATCAACAATTACATCGCAAGAAAGACCAACGGCCTTGTAAAGAATATGCTATCGGGAGATGTAGATCCCCTGACTGTTGCAGTATTAGTTAATGCGGTACATTTCAAGGGCGACTGGACAGTGCAATTTGATAAGGATGATACCTACAGTGGCGAATTCACGACATCGAGTGGGAGAAAGAGAGATGCAATGTTTATGTTTGCAAAGCGGAAGATGCAATTTGCAACAAATGTCAGCTTGTTGAACGGTGCTAGCATTATACAGCTTGATTACGGGAATATAGAAGAGAAAAAAGGTCGATCTGACTATGTTGCACTCTTTATTTTACCGGAACAACGTGGGAGCGAGGGTCTCAATGAGGTTATTAATCACCTTGCGAATTTAACTGTCGATAATTCAAGCAGCAGCTTTGATGCCATGCTTGAGCAGATGTCCTCACATCAGAAAGCTGAACTAAGCCTACCTCGATTCAAAATGGAATATAGTACAAAATCACTCACAAACGAGCTACGCGCACTTGGTTTAGGTTCTTGCTTCGACGGAACGAATGTCTTGAATGAAATGTCTGACGACCCTCTTGTTCATGTGGACGAAGTGCTCCACAAAGCTATTATTGAGGTTACAGAGGAAGGTACGGAAGCCGCAGCAGCCACAGTCGGAGTTATTATGACCCGTTCACTACCAAAGCCTGTTCCAGAAATAAGATTTGATCGTCCTTTTATAATGATCATTCTTCACTTACCCACCAAAACTCCTCTCTTCGTGGCAAAGGTAGACGACCCAGAACTTAACTTCTAAGCCCTTAACTTCTAAGCCCTTAACTTCTAAGCGATGATCAATTGGCAATTTGTGATCTTGAATATCCAGAGAGAATATATATCCAGCTTAAGAGTGACTGCGTAAACAGATTTTTATTACTAATATACTAATATACACAATATCACAGTTTTGATGGAACTACTGTGCAAGTACCTACATCAGGAGAACTGATGACAGATTTACAGATAAAATTCACAACTGGTTCGATCATCTCTGGATAAACGATGAATCCATGTAAAAGATCATCATTATACTCCAAGGTTATATTTTTCGGCAGCGACCCGTCAGCTATATCGCTGGAAATTTCATCCAAATGGAATTTTGGAGCCCATTGATCTGGACCTCCGCCAAATAATATGAAGGCAGGACACCAGTTCCCAATGATTTTCATAGCAGAAATCTGTGCAGACGTGACATTTGAAGACGTGGGTGTCATGATATATCGATTGGCAACCTTTCTACTGTTGTTGCAATTCAAAAAGTGTTGCATTTTATTAAAACTTACATCACTTTTTGCAGGCACATCTCTAATTTCCTCCATACCTAGAGTAATGAAATTCTTTGCGTATTCTGGATTGCAAAGCAGACCCCTCGCAAGTTCGCGATCTTCAACCAAACTTACCCCTGCGATATGTTTAAGATAAATATCAACAACATTACGGGGTAAGAGATTTGCAAATCTACTCGATGTTTGTAAAACTGTAGTTGTGATCGTAGGCGCATTTGCTGCCATCGACAGAATTGTTTCTTTCCACCTCGGAAATGGATCAAACCGAGTGAATGGCATGAGATGTATCACTGCGCGTGTTCGAAACAATACATCCTTGCGAAGAATAAGATGCCTTTGAACAAGGTGACTGCCAATAGAATGAGAAACCCACACGATCCTGGGAAGTGGAGATGAATCTACTCGAGACCTGCTCCTCATAAAATCCTTTGTCACCTCATCAATCCACTGCACTTTGTGCTCTACTTGTCCGTCCACGCTCCATGCGATCTTATGATCACGATCTTCGTTATGCGACCTCACAACGTCAGGCACCGTGCCGTGGCCGGCATAGCTTGCTGCTCGAGCTGAATATCCACACCCTAACCTTTGTACAACAGTTTTGAGCATGGGAATGTACCATCCTGCACAGCCAGGGTTACCTGGTACAAACACCAAAACTGTATGTGGATGTATCGGAGAAGAAGGTGGCGAGTCCAAGTTGTAGTGATCTATCTCGAAAGTGTCTGTTGGCCATGCACATATCTCTCTCCTTCGTTCTACTACCTTCACTGAATATTCATTCATGCTAAGATTCTAAAGCTTCAGATCCGAGTGAGGTCTTTGTTGAAATACAAGATGAAACTACCTTCTTGAATAGTGTATGTTTTGGGGCCTTACAACTTACGAGTACAACAACTTACAACTTTGAACTTTGAACTAAAAATACCCCAATGAAGAATGAAGAATGAAGAATGTATGTTGTGAGAAAAAGGGCCTCTCCCTCAAATTCTCTTTTCGAACAAACAACCACACAACAATATCCATACTGGATCCTTGATCCTTGACCCTTGACAACACTTCTTCTTGACACTTGACAACTGACAACTGACAACCAACAGCCAACAACCAACAACCATCAACCAACACTACTGTACTATCAGATAAAAACTTCCTATATACAACAGCATCTTGCCACTACAAGAAATACGCGTTGTACAGCCCTATATAGTAAAATATCCCACGATGAAATACTCAAAGATTCTCTCGATCGCTCTGTATTCTGCGATTTCAATCTTCACTGCTGACGCCTTTCTTGTGAAACAAAGCACTGTACCCATGCATTCCATTCGCCACCGACAGAATGCTCCTCTTAACAACAGAAATGTAAATTTAGGCATCCCTCGAGGAGGAAAAACCATGCTAGCGCCAAACACGAAACTGGCGTTGACCTTCGACAACGCACCTTTTACTGAATCACTCTCAATATATGCTGCAGTAAACGCACTCGGCTTCGCCATTTCAATCCTTACTGGATCCCATATTCATTTGGATCTGTTGGGTACTGGAGCCTTCGCACTCGCCTCTTTACCGACTCTGTTCTCATCTACATGTTTAAGGGTTACATTGTCATCTGCCGCAGTATTCACTTGGGGTACAAAGCTTGCTGGGTTTCTGTTCTTTCGTGCTCTAAAAGTCAAAACAGACGGACGTTTGGATGGAACACTAAATACTACAAGTGGGGCATGTGAGTACACGTATTTCATGTATAGATTATGCTGCTTTATAACAAACCATAAACATTCACTCACGTTGTTTCTCAGTCGGTTTCTGGCTCCTTAGCTTCGTATGGGGAATCATTAGCTCTCTCCCACACACTTTGGGAACAACTTCTACCAATCCTGGAAGTCCTATCACTCTGGTCATCGGTGGTACCGTTTATTTGCTTGGATTAGCAACTGAATCTTTGGCAGATTATCAAAAGTGGTGCTTCAAAAATAGCAATCCCGGTCGATTCTGCAATGAAGGCCTTTGGAGCATTTCACAGCACCCAAACTTCTTTGGAAACCTACTACTTTGGAGCGGAGTTTTCATTATGAATTCTGATAGCTTAATTGAAAGTGGAGGCGATGGTGGAATTCTATCAATTGTGTGGGGAGCTCGACGCTTAATGCTTGCTCTAGCAACGCCTTTGTTTTTGTGGACTCTGTTCTCGGGGCAAGGTAAGCCTCCTTCCTCAAATAGTTGAAATTTAACCCTTGCCATATTGAATATGTGCACTCACAAATTTTAATTTAGCTAATGGCACCATTACGAACGCCGTCGAGATGGCAAA
>Ga0209712_10005167_pt1 | contig 10246 bp, 9 predicted proteins | sample ArcOceMetagenome_FD_187443 | JGI IMG/M metagenome (GOLD analysis project Ga0209712, IMG submission 187443) | Marine eukaryotic phytoplankton communities from Arctic Ocean - Arctic Ocean - Greenland ARC118M Metagenome (SPAdes) (version 2) | ecosystem: Environmental > Aquatic > Marine > Oceanic... | reverse complement strand
TCTCTACGAAGTCTGTATCCTCTACACCAAATTTAGTCATATGGTTATTAAGGATCTTTGTTTCGATTGACGGAGAAGGGAACTGTTGATCAATAGCAACAGTAAATCTTTCTAAGAAAGCTTCATCGATAATAGAAGCTGCTGTAAATCGACCATCGTCTGATCCTTTACCCTTTGTGTTGGCTGTTGCTATAACATTGAAGCCAGCTTTAGGAGTAATTGTTTCACCTGTCTTTTTAACCAAAACAGGCTTGCCTTCAAGTATACCTTGTAAGCACATAATTTTATTTGTAGCTCTATCAATTTCGTCCAACAATAGTATAGCACCGTTCTCCATAGCCTTAAGAACGGGCCCCTTAGAGAATACAGTTTCTCCATCGATAAGTCTAAAACCTCCAATGAGATCGTCTTCATCTGTTTCAGGATTGATTTGAACACGTATGAACTCCCTATTTAGTTTTGAGCAAGCTTGCTCTACCATGAAGGTCTTACCGTTACCAGATAGACCAGAAATATAGACTGGAAAGAACATTTTAGATTTGACCATCTTAACGATGTCATTGAACGCTCCCCATGGAACAAATGTAGGATCCGCTTTTGCGAATGTTTTTTCTTCGTTAACAATTGATTGCATTTTAGCCTTTGGTGATATATCTATCACATTTGATTCAACTGGCTGTAGCATACTTGTTAGATCATAAGTACCGATTTTAACTCTGTTTTCCTTTTGCATAAGAGGATTGTAGTCTTTACCAGTATAACCCATAGCCTTACCAGTACTTTCGATCAGACCTTTTCGAAACGAAGTCTGATCTGGATAGTTCGTGGCCAGTTCATTTAAGATGTTTTGTGTTGAGATTTTAATGTCTTTCATAATGTAGGTCCTTATCATTTAATATAGGTATATTGTATCATAGTTTGGGCGCATTGTAAACGTTTATTTCACTTATTTTTAGATCATTTTGTTATAAAAAAGCACTTTCTTATATACATCACGCTGAGTGAATCTAATTTAAGTATCAATAGGGTAACCTTAACCAATTCACAGAGATTCACTATGCTACGATCCTTCCAAAGGTTGTCATCAATACTTTGTTCTGCTTCTTACTCTTTGAGTACTTTTTAAACGCATTGGCCATTTGATTTTTAGTTTGATCAGAAGTAACAGCAAATTCGTCGTCTTCAACAGCTAAATTGTTACCACCCTTGATTAAGTAAAACTCGTCGTATCCTAAGGCTGATTTGCGAACAACACATTTGTTTTTTCTGTATTCTTTATTAGCTTCGCTTCTGGATTTATCATCATAGCCATTAATTTGAGCTATTTTGTAATTAAACATTCTGTTATCGTCAGCCATAAAGAAACCAATAGTACTAGTGTTGTATCTCTTATTTATGTTTTCAAGCAAAGCTTGAGTAACGTTACTAGTACTTTCAGCTTTAACCATTCTACCATCTATTCTCATGTTAATGCCTTTAAACATTCCTCGAGTTTCAACTCTATTGTCGCTAAGTTCGCCATCTCTATATGCGTGTAATCGATTAGCCTCGCCATCAGATAATACAACCAAATTCATTTTTTCGACCGCGTTTTTAGCTTTGAACTCTTTGATTAAAGAGTGAGACATTACTAATGCCTGATTAAGTGGAGTAGAACCAAAGTCTTCGCATGGAGCGGCCAGTTCACGAGATACGTAATATGATCCTTTTGCTCTTACATATAAAGCTTTGATTGATTCATTAAAATCAGCCTTTTTAAGCTTTGACGACGTTAACAATGGCATTGCCAAATCATCAAGATCCATATCGCCATCAAACAGTAAGCCTCTTTCGCGAAGATCATGGTAATGTAATTTTTTATTTGTTGTAGTAAACGCGTAAACATCAAACGGAATATTAACTTGCTTACAAAAGAGAACCAAGTGTATCAACTGCTCTAAAACTTTAGGTAATGAGTCATACATAGAACCAGAGTAATCAATCAACATAATCATACCATGACTTTTAGCATCGTGTAATCTAGTTGTTTGCTTAAAGATGTCCTCATTAGTTTTGTATGAATATAGCTTGTTTACATCGATAACACCAGTTTTTGCTGTAGTAGCTTTTGCCCACTGAGTAGCAGCTTTTCTCATTTCAAACTCTTTTACAGCAATACCAACGCTTCTTTTAACGTCTTTTATATACTTAGGAAACTGTAGTTCAAGAGAATCAATTTCTTTAGTTAGGTAATGATTCATAGTATCTCGTTGTAGTTTTCTTTGAGCATTGAGTTCAGCATAAGGTATAACAATATCTTTTTTAACTTCTTTAGAAATATCTTCAATTACAAGAGTTTGTCTACCATCTTCATCAACGTCTAAAAGAGAACTCTCATTATTTCTAAAAGCTTCATCAGTAACAGAAACGTTTCCTTCGCTACCCTTTCCTGGAGTTTGGCCTTCGACTGAATCTTCTTCAACTTCTTCTTCGTCTTCTTCTTCGTCTGAAGAACCTGAAGCATCAGCGTCTTCTTCGTTTTCTTTATCCCCACCATCATAACTTTCTGAATCGTTTTCTCCAGAATCATCATTAGGTTCTTTGTTTTGATCATCGTTGTTATCTTCTTCTTCTTCAACTTCGTCTTCTTCTAATGATTTGTCATAAGCTACGATATCTTTAACAAGATCAAGAACTTCTTGAAAATCTTCAGTTGTATTTGCTCTATCCATAAAGGCTTGTTCTTCATCATTAAACTCAAGCTCTATGTGAGATCCAACTTTAGCTTGAAGATTAATCTTATCGATAATTCTTAGTGATGACATATCGATATCATTAGTACCAAAGAAGTTATCATCAAACAATTTAGCATATGCTCTAGAAAATGGACCAACTAAACCAGGATAACGCGATTTGACTTTTCGTTCGATCCTAGCATCTTCGACAACATTAATGTATGACCTAGGACATCCAATTAATTTTTCAGGACTATCATGCCAACCTTCATATGGAGTTTCTAATGCATGACCAACTTCATGACCTACAAATAGATCATATACATCTTTACCCATATCTTTCCATAAAGGAAGACCAAGCACTCGATTCTTAATATCAAACCATGGAGTCTGATAATTACCATGTCTGATAGAGATATTCTCTTTTGCTAAGAGTTTTGGTAAGCTAGAATTATGATACATGTATTGCTCCTTTCCGTATAATATGTATATTGTATCATAGTCTGGGAGCGTTGTATACAAATGATTCACTTCTTTTTAGATCATTTTGTTATATGCTTATAACTATTTGATCTTAGAAAAGTTCCGCTCTTTAATGAATTCAATCTTAGATCTAAACTTATTCTCTAATATGTCACCTTTATGTGAGATGATAAAGACGTTTGTTCCATCTTCGAGTGTATTTAGAATCTTAGTCAAATTGTCTATACCATCGTGGTCTAAAGAAGAATCAAAGGTCTCATCCAATACTAAAAGATTAGTTGCTGCTGAGTTCTTCATCTTAGCAATTTGTCTCCAAGTAAAGAGTAATGCCAAATCGATACGTTGTTTTTCACCTTCACTAAATGAAGTATAGTTAAATGCATCTCTATGGCGTGATCTAATAGTTTCGGTAAAGCTTTCATCAAGATGGAACGCAACAAAGAAATCTAAGACTTGAAGATACTGATTAATAAGTCTATTCATTACTGGTAAATACTGTTTGATAACTTTAGTCTTGATACCGGTATCTTTAAGCATTTCACCGATTACTTCATTATATGTACGCTCTTCAACATAAGCAAGTTTCTTTTCAGTGACAGTATCTTTAGAGTCTCTTAGATCGTCAAGTTCATTCTTAGCAGTTTTTATATCACCAGATGATTGTAACAACGTACTAATTTCTTTCTGAATCTTTTCTACTTCTCTTTGAATTAAATTAATCTTATCATTATTACTATTAATATGACGTTGCTTGGCTAAAAGCTCTTTCATATTATTTTGACAATTTACTAAATGGCCCGAAGTAACAGTATTATCAGCTTCTAATTCTTTCATACCCCTTTGAATATCTGCTGCTGATTGTTTAATCTTAGATAATTTACTTTCTTTAATAGATATATCAATGTCTTGATCGCATGTAGGACAATGTTCATGTTCTTCAAAAAACTTAGCATCACTTACTAAATCTTTAATCTTAGACTTATATACTCTATCCTCAGATTTAATATCAGATATTTTTCTACTAAGATCTTCGTGTGTAGAGTTTTCAATTTCAGTCAAAGCATCAAGATTCTTTCCAAGTTCGCCAGATTGACTTACTAAGCCTTTAACTTCAACGCCGTATTCCGATATAGAATCTTCTTTAGACTTAATCATATCTTTATTAATAGATTGTAAGTCTCTGATATATTTGTTCTGAGTATCTATTTTAGTTTTATATAAATCTAATGAATGGTTTATTTCAGATAGTTCTTCTTTAATCTTAGAATTACGTTCTTTCAATAATGAATTCATTTTACTAAAAATATTAATGTCTAATAGATCTTCAATAACTTCTCTACGCTGACTAACCTGTAATTGCATGAATGGAATAAAAGAACTACTACCCAATACAACAACTTGATGAAACGATTTATGGTTTAGCTTAAGTATATTTTGTTCTAAGTACTTTTGAAAATCACGAGCATTAGAAGCTTGATTTATCTGATTACCGTTTTGCCATATTTCAAATTTACCAGGCTTAATAGTTCTATGAATTCTAAACTCAGAATTACCAACGTTAAACTCAACTTCAACAATAGTACCTTTCTTATTGATACTATTAACTAACTGATCTTTTTTAATATCTCTATGAGGCTTACCAAATAGACCAAAGGAAAGAGCATCCAACATTGTAGATTTACCAGCACCATTTGAACCTACAACTAATGTTGATGCTGTTTTATCTAATTGTACTTTAATTGTGTCATTACCAGTTGAAAGAAAGTTCTTCCATGATACTGATTTAAAATGTATCATAGATACTTAACTCCTAACCAATTAGCAATCTTAGTTTTTAGCCAAGATTTGTTTTCCATTTTAAGACTGATTCCTGTATCGTCTATCCTTGCCGCCTCACCACCGTCTGAATTACTCACGGTAACATATGAATTCATAGTTCCAGTATAACTACTAGCAATTACTAATTCACTGGTGAACAGATCAGTTTGTACATATGGCCATCGTTTTTGGACTGGAAAGTCAAATGATAGTTGCTCTGGATCTATATCATAGAATCTAAAAGATTGTTGTTGCATTACACCACCTCCAAGTTCTGTGCTTCAGTATATAGTTTTCTCAATTCAACCTTAATGTGGTCTTTATCTAAATCAGTTTCAACTGCATCAACATAGGTATCTAATAAGACTCCGGTATCTTCAAGCGATACTTTATCATCTTCAACACTGTCACCTAGGTATTCTTCAAATGTTTCAGCAATTTTAAGCTCATGAGTTTCAATACTTTGTAACCTATCAACAAACCTATCAAACATATATAAGTCACTCTTACTTACAACAATAAGTTTAATGAATTTATCTTTAAACTCAGAAACATCTACTTTATTATAATCTATCTTAGTATCATCATAGATTACCTTTTTAAACATAGTAATAGGATTACGTACTGGAATTACTTCACGAGTTTCAGTATCTAAGATGTGGAAGTACTTAGGATCATCACAATCAGACCAAGTAAATTCCATCTGATTACCTAGATAATGAACGTTTCCTTGACTAGATTTTGTGTGGAAATGACCAGTTAATACGCTTTCAAATCTAGAAAATATATCAGCGTTCATACCATGAGGATTAGTTATACCAGCCATAAGCTCAAATCCTTTTAACTCAAGATGAGCTCCAAGAATAGACGCTTTGCACGTCATAGCCCATTTAGTATATTCTTCATAGTTTGCACTATTAATCCATGGTAATACACCAACCTTTAAACCATCATAGTCTAAAACAGTTGGTTTCATTATAATATTAACGTTAGATGTAAAGTAACCAAGAAGTTCTTTAAGCGAACATAGTTCGTTTGTATTCTTGAAGTACACGTCGTGATTACCAGGAATAATGTCCATGGTAATACCCATCTCACGCATTGGTTCTAAGAAGTGTTTACGATTAGCATTAAGAGCTTTGAAATTAACAAACTTTCTATGTTCGTAGTAATCGCCTAGATGTAAGATATTCGTAATTCCATGCTCTTTAAGATATGGAAAAAAGATCTCTTCATAAAAACGAGCTTGATAGTTTAAAAATATATCAGACGAGTTTCTTACGCCACAATGCGTATCATTCAATATAGCAACTTTCATAATTACACCATAAACAATTCTAGTTTTTCTTTCTCTTTTTCGATCTTCGCAAACTCTTTAATCCTAGCATCTTTAGTTCTAATCTGATCGATCCTCTGCCTTAAGGTATCTACATATTCTAACGTTTGAGCTGCACCATTATCATCCATACCCATAGCTGCAAAATCTTCAATACCCATTCTTTCAATATACCTAAACTTGATTTCTTGCTGCTTCTTTTCCTTAGTAATACGTCTTATAAAGGCGAAGAAACAAATCTGAGTAAAGTATGAGAATGCATTTGGATTACCAGTTCGAGTGGCCGTTTCGATCTTATAGTTATTAATAGCTCTTAGACAGTTTTCAACACCATCCATTACCATCTCTTCTCTATAAGTATACCGAACGAAGTTCGGTCTGTGAGACAGTCCTTCAGATATTTTCATGAAACATGTAGCAACGTAATCTGGAACTTTAGGAATTGTGCTTTCAGATGCCTTAGCTTCGATTACAGTCTTGACGTACTCAACTACAGATAGTGAAAATTCTTTGTTATTCACATAGTGTGGCTTAGCTTTTGGTTTGATTTTAGTGGTCATTTATATATCTCCTAATAATGTAATATTATATCATAGTTTGGGTCAAATGTAAACAATTATTTTCAATTATTTTATTTTCAATTATTTTCACAATTAGGTGAATTAAACGTTTACAAATGGTCAAAAGTATGATATAATAATAGAGTTACCGGGGAGGATAGGGGTATACAACAATTAATGTATGGTTGGTTCAATGGTTCCTTCAGTTCTTATGTCATCTTCAATCATCGCTTCACCTTCCAATTCGTATTCTTTTATATCGCGATTAATCTCATCTCTAATCATATCCTGACATGAATACTTAATGTAAGACTCTTTGGTCTCCTCAACAACTTCAGTATGATTAATCACAAACCTTTTCATGATCTTAAAGACCTTTTTATCAGAGAAAGGAAACCAATCTCCAAAAGTAAAAGTACCATCTAATGATACCCTTACGACCGCAGGTCGTTCTACGATAAAAGCATGGTCGCTGGAGCTTTGAACATAACAAATAAGGTCTTCATTATTCGTTAGTTTAAAGTGTCTTATATCGATATTCTTTATAGATTCCATTTATATATTTATATCATGAATTTTATAGTCGAATTTCTCTTTACTATAAATCTTGATCCTCTCAGCAGCGTGTAATAACGTATAGTTCTTTTTTGACTTCCAATGTAAATCGTCAGCAATATCGAATACCTTAGTATGTATACCGTCTTCAGACTTACGTAATCCACGGCCTATCGACTGCAATACACGAATCTGGGACTTACTCGGAGACGCAAAAATTATGTTATGAAGGCGTTTAATATTAATGCCAGTTGAAAAAGTACCCATAGAAGCAACGATAATTGCGTCATCTTGTCTTTCGGTAAGCTCCCTAATTTGTTCTCTCGTATCCACATCGGTTTCACCTGAGACATAGAATAATCTCCTTGTATTTCTTGGAAGCTCGTCGAACTTCTTCTTTAATAAATCGTGTAATGGTTTACCATGTTTGTCTACAAACTGAAACAATATCAGAGAATTACCTTCTTGATCCATAGCTAAGTTCGCTATGAAGTTGTTCCTAGCCTCATACTTCACGATAAAATCGATTTCGTCTTGATACTTCATTTTAGATACAAGCTTACAATACTCATCGCTATACTTTAATAGCAATACAAATATATCTAACTGAGATAACGAATTCTCTTCCATTAACTTCTTAGTTGTGGTAACCTTAAATACTGGACCAAATAAACCCTCTAGTACTAACTGATGAGTTTGTGATCCATCTAAAGTTCCTGTTGTACCAATCCTGTATTTAGCATTTACGCATTTTTCTAGTATCGACGTCAGCGACTTTGCTTTAAAGTTATGAGCTTCATCGCCAACAACCATTCCAAAGTCTTGAAACCAATTAGAATTTTCTTTATAGATCGACTGCCACGTAGTAATAATAACTCTTTGCTTTATGTTGTACTTCTCTTTACCAGAATATATCCTATGACAATTGTCGCTCACGTTCCATTCGTCAGTTGATGAGTAATCTCCAAAGTCTGAATACATCTGTTCAACTAACGAGGTTGTAGGTACAATCAGCAGTACGTTTCCTTGATTCATCTCTAAATGATATCGAATAGCCAGATATATGATCAGACTCTTTCCGGAAGCCGTAGGGCTTAAAAGCAATGACTTTTTCTCCTCTAGCGCCCTCGACAGTGCATCGAGCTGGTACGACCGGGGTGTTATACCTACTCCGTTCACAGAGAGTGACAGACTGTTCAGGAAGCTTTCTATGTCATGTAATTCTTCAGTATCGGGCCTTCCATACATAGAATTGTCTTCGCAAATGAGTTCATACCCTCTTGCTAGGGCAAATTCCTTGATATAAGTGAATAAACCACCATATATCACCTTCTTTCTTAAGTCGAATAGGCGTATTTTGCCATCCCACATGCGATTTTTGTATGCAGGCATGAACTTATACCCTGGAACAAAGAAACAAAAGTGCTCAGTCAATTCCATCTCTATCCCCGGTTCGGTCACAACATGGAGGAAGACTTCATTCTTCTTTTTAACTATAATTTTTTCCATTACATCCCGCTAGTGAATTTGTTCCATTCAATAATATTTTTAATATTCTGATGACGCCACTTGACATTTTCCATTATCTCTTTCAATGTGTCTATCAGTTCTTGAGTATAATGCATTTTAGCTTGATGTTCTTGAATCAACGGATCAGCATCATACCATTTGTCCATATCACCTTTTAATACAGTAAGTCCATTCAATGGATCATATGACCAACCTTTAGCGTCTAATTCGACTTGGGTAAGTTTACCATTGTAATGCATAAATTTATCTCTCAATAATACTTTAAACTCAAGGTCTAATTTCTTGAATCTTAATTTATTAACTGAGTATAGTTCTAAGTACTTCGAATGAAGCTTTGCAGAATCTCGAGCTGATTTATCTAATTCGAGCTGATCAATTACTGAATCTTTCTTCCACATTTCAAGTATTGTTTCTAGGCTATTCATTATATCTCCATGGTATAAAATTATTTATATGGCATACAAAGGTACACTTTAATATGTACTTAGTGTATACTAATTTACTTCGAAGTACGTATATTTAAATGTTACGTCAGCTTGTAAGTATTCAATGTCAGTTTGTTGTGTCGAAAATTCAACAGCCGCTAAACTAGTTGGAAAGCAATCTTTGAATGTTACTTCCTTTGTTACGTTGTTATGACTACTCAATATAGAAAGAGTAGCATCTGATTTAAATGACTCTCCCTTTTGAATTATATTATGCATCCAATTAAACATTTCGATATAGTTTTCCATATCTTCTGTTATATTAAATCGAATCGAAAGATCTCCAAAAGAAATTCTATCACCAGTCATTCCCATATTAGATGTCTTATATGGCGTGGGTACTTCTGATAAAGATAAATCTGGAAGCGTTACTGATGTACAAAAATATTCAACATTAGAATACTGTGTAGAATCGATTTTAAATTGAAAACCCACTGGGCTTAAAAAGTTTTTATTTGCTGTAGTCATATATCTATTTATACTCTTTAAATGTTAGAATGTGCCATCCATGGCCGGCTTACTCCTAAAATTTTACTTATTACGCAGTACATCATCTTTGTATATACTTATTTATACACATAAAAAAAGGGCCCCGAAGGACCCTTTAAGATTAACCTAATTAAAGATTAAGCACTAGCCATGATTCCGTCAACACGGAAGATACGGAAGTACGGGTTAGCACGATCAGCGCCAACAGTACCATCAGTAGCAACGAATGGATTTGCAACCATACCGTAGCGAGTCTTAAAGCCGATTCTAGGCTGG
>Ga0209712_10005166_pt1 | contig 10247 bp, 8 predicted proteins | sample ArcOceMetagenome_FD_187443 | JGI IMG/M metagenome (GOLD analysis project Ga0209712, IMG submission 187443) | Marine eukaryotic phytoplankton communities from Arctic Ocean - Arctic Ocean - Greenland ARC118M Metagenome (SPAdes) (version 2) | ecosystem: Environmental > Aquatic > Marine > Oceanic... | reverse complement strand
ACGTTGATATTTCAGTTCATTGAAAAAAATGCTAAACCCCATAAAACTCGTACACAAGGTAAGGGTTAATTTGCGATGGACAGTTTTACTACCGATGGTAATAAAATTAGTTTAAGGGAACGTATGCTACTCGTACTCCCTAAAAACCTAGCTCTACGCTATTTTTCAGTCAGCAATTCATGGAGATGAACTTAATGAAATGGAATGCAATTATTCATCGTTTGAAAATATCAAAATCACTTAAACTGTCAAAGAGCACACACATTACTATCCTAATAGTTAACGTATAAGAGAGGTTAAGTTAGAATCGTTATATACTGAATAAGGGCAATTTAAATAGACGTTTTTCAGGCTCTGGAAAAGGCTTACTTACTAGTCAACTTGCCTATTTATTTCTAACAGAAGCAGTCAATACATGTAATTATAAAATTGACTTACACACAGGGCTATTTGTCGCAGTAACTTACCTTCAATCAGAGTAAACTTTAAGGATGAAAAACCTTTTTTCTAGCTCATGTGTTTGGTATAAACGTGTTACTTAATTCAGACTTGTGAGACAGTTGATTATTACAATCTGCTTCCATAAACAAAAATGAGATTTTTCTTTATGGAACGGGAAAAGCACCATAATTTGATAAACTGTCTACCCAGATTGGATTAGAAGGTACTTTTAATGTCATGTCATAGTTTGAAGTAGTCAGACGCAGAGCCCGTTCTAACAAGAAAATTTTACTATTTGTTGCCAATAATAACGCTTGAGTTCATGCTACTATTACATTGTGGTTCTAGAAAAAAAGTCTTAATAAGCATATAGAATAAGGTGTTGCCTTGGTTAAATTATGCAGCCCAACGAGTCGCTTTATTAAAATTGTAACAGCGCTTAAAGTGGGTATCATTATTAATAAACATAGCTTCGCTTTGGTACGCAAAAGTAATGCTATGTTTTGCGTCAAACACTTCAAAGCGCCAGTTAAAGTTGCCGCTAAAATAATTATATTAAATAGCGATATGGCTAAAAGATTAAAAAATCGTTTAAGCTCAATACAAATCAATTATTTAGCAGAGATCACTTATTTTTTTGCCTTTTTTATTTTAACAGCGATTTAAATCTATGATTCACTAAATATTACCACTTTTTATTAATCTATCGCTGGTAATTTCACTCTTGCACCCTTATATAGTGCCTAGATGAAAGTGAATGACAAATAGGGTCTTCTATAATGATAGTAAAAAAAATTGCGCATGAGTTGCAAGTACAGGCGCAACAGGTACAGGCGGCGATAAAATTGCTAGATGAAGGTTCAACTGTACCTTTTATTGCTCGTTATCGAAAAGAAGCCACCAATGGTTTAGACGATATAGCTTTAAGAAAATTGGAACAACGCTTAACTTATTTGCGTGATTTAGAAGACAGACGAAAAGTCATTATTAAGTCAATTGAAGAACAACAGAAGATGACTCTGCAATTAAAAGCAAGTTTGCTGGATGCAGAAAACAAAACTGAATTAGAAGATATATACCTGCCGTACAAACCTAAACGTCGCACCAAAGGACAAATTGCCATTGAGCTAGGGCTTGAACCTTTAGCTAATGCCTTATTTAATAATCCTCAGCTCACACCTGAGTCTGAGGCGATAGTATTTGTAACTAAAAATAGTGATGTACCTGACACTAAATCAGCTTTAGATGGCGCAAAGTATATTTTAATGGAGCGATTTGCTGAAGATGCTAAATTGTTGCAAAAAGTGCGACTGTACTTGTACAAAAACGCCCATATAAAAAGCCACGTAATAGCCGGTAATGAATCAGTAGGCAGTAAATACAAAGACTACTTTTCACATACCGAACTGTTGAAAAAAGTCCCTTCACATAGATCACTAGCAATGTTTAGAGGCAGAAATGAAAAATTTCTGCATGTTAGTCTAGACACTGACCCAGAGAAAGAGGAAGCAGATAAAAGTTCATTTTGTGAACAAATTATCGCCGAACACTTCAATGTGAAATTTGCCAACAGACCAGCAGATAATTGGTTAGCCTCAGTGGTGCAATGGACATGGCGGGTCAAAATACTCCTGCGTATGGAAAACGAGTTATTTGGTGCAGTACGTGAACAGGCAGAGCAAGACGCAATTAATGTATTTGCCAAGAATCTAAATGATTTATTAATGGCAGCTCCGGCTGGACCTAAAATCACTATGGGCTTGGATCCTGGTTTGCGAACAGGCGTGAAAATAGCGATTGTAGACTCAACTGGGAAAGTATTAGCTACGTCTACTATTTTTCCTCATGTTCCGCAAAATCAGTGGGATAAGTCGCTACGCACTCTTGCTACTTTGTGTAAACAACACAAAGTACAACTTATCAGTATTGGTAACGGCACCGGTTCAAGAGAAACGGATAAGCTAACAGCCGAAATGATCAAAGCAAATCCAGACTTAGCAGTAAGTAAAATTATTGTCAGTGAAGCAGGAGCCTCTGTTTATTCTGCTTCAGAACTTGCATCAAACGAACTACCTGATATGGATGTTTCTTTACGTGGTGCAGTGTCTATAGCAAGGCGATTACAAGATCCACTGTCCGAATTAGTCAAAATTGAACCCAAAGCCATAGGTGTAGGTCAATATCAACACGATGTTAGCCAGAGCAATTTAGGAAAATCACTAAGCACGGTGATTGAAGACTGTGTGAATGCGGTGGGCGTAGATATCAATACAGCATCAGGTGCTTTACTGAGTCGTGTGTCAGGCCTAAATCGAACCTTAGCCACTAATATCATCAACTATCGTGACCAGCACGGGGCATTTAAACGTCGTAAATCCTTGCTGGATGTTGAACGCCTAGGACCAAAAGCCTACGAGCAAGCAGCTGGATTTTTACGAATTATGGGGGGAGACGACCCTCTTGATGCATCATCTGTGCACCCAGAAGCTTACCCAGTAGTTAGAGCGATCGTCGAACATGCTTGCATCGCAATGAATGATGTTGTTGGTAATACTGAAGTGCTGAAAAAACTCAAACCTGAAGATTTTGTCACTGAGCTATTTGGTTTACCGACAGTGACAGACATTATTAGCGAACTTGACAAACCTGGTCGAGATCCTCGTCCAGAATTTAAAACAGCTAACTTTAAAGATGATGTACAATCTTTGAAGGACTTAAAAGTCGGTATGATTTTAGAAGGTGTTGTGAGCAATGTAGCAAACTTTGGGGCTTTTATAGATGTGGGAGTGCATCAAGATGGATTAGTACACATCAGCGCTATGACTGACAAATTCATTTCTGACCCTAGAGATATTGTAAAAACAGGCGATATTGTCAAAGTGAAAGTGATGGAAGTGGATGTTGAACGTAAACGTGTATCCTTTACTATGCGAATGGGTGATACACCCAATCAAACAGTAAAACCATTAGAACCAAAACTTAATATTGAAAAAAAACCCCACATCCAAGTGGCTAAAACTAATCAACAGCAGGCTCGAGCTAAACAGTCGAATCAAATGATGGGTAATGCGTTTGCTGATGCCTTTGCTAAAGCAAAAAAATAACCACTTTTAGCTATCCATAGAAATTAACAAGCCCTATTTAAGGGCTTGTTTTGTTATGGTGTAACGCACTTTTCACTGCACAATTAAGCTGATTTTTGAACCTGTTTAGAACGCAGGGTAAATACTTTTTGATAAAGATATCCTACCACTGAGACTCCACGAGTCATCTCCGATTCTTTGTATACGATAAATTGATTCGTAGCATCCAAATCAGATGCGGTCACACTTTTCTCATCAACCTTTGACTGATGAGTATCTAATAAACTAGTTGGTATTCCTATACCCAAATCATCAATAATTTCATCAAATAAGAGAGCTCTTAAATAGTTATATTTTTCTTACTGCTTTTCATTTTGGGAAGTCTGGAATAGCTTGATTATATGACTTTTACGCTTTTTCGAATTTTTACTAACTATTTTAAATATATCTATTGCAACCTCACCACTTACCTCATATTTCCTACCATGAGGTCTTCTTTTATATTGAGATTTGTGTCGGATATAAAGTACCTAAAAAGGTGCGTAGACTTATTCTTCGGCTTGCTGCAAATAGTGTTACTGAGCCTCAGCATTTTCTTTGCCTGCACTAGCATCTTACTTATTGTCTTTAGCGCCATCATTTTACGTATCGAATGACTAACCTGTTTGAAGAGTGAGCGTTTCATAAATGAGTGGCGGCTGAGGCTGCAAAGGGGTTTGAACATTGCCAGCTTCAAAATCCACAGCTGACTGTTTATGAGTCACTAATTGCGGTAGACCCTTGACATTAACAGTTCCCATTTCACGTATTATTGAAGTGAGAAAAGGTAGGAAAATATTCAAAGTAGTACCAACGATGTCCCTAGCTGTCTCTACTACTTAACCCCTCATGTTCAAGGATTAACCATTTAAAATTTTGAGAGCTTTACTTGGCTGCTTATTTTATGCGAGTACTTTCACCAGACGTTTTGCAAATTGCTCAGTATCTGAAATAAATGGGGCATGGGATGCATTAGTGATAACGTCTATTGTTACCTTAGAGTTGAGTTGCTTTATAAGTAAATCAACTTTTTCGGGTACTAAAGTATCCAGCTTACCTAAAAAAATGTGGCAAGGTATAGACAGTATTTTAAATTGTTCCCGTAAATCAATATTTTGCAACATATTTAACCCCGACGCTAAGGCGACGTATGAGGGTAAAGGGTACTGCTGTAACGCCTGTTTAATTGTTTTTATATCTTGTCTTGCATTAACACTGCCCATGGCTTGTATAGCTAAAAAGCGCTCCAGTGTTTTAGAAAAATCTACATTCAATTGCTGAGTAAAAAAGTTCAAAACCTTGGGTTCAATACCTGGCCAATCGCTACTTTTAGAAAATTTTGGACTAGAACAAATCAATACCATTTGTTTGAGCTTTTCGGGATATGAGTGAGCTATCTGCTGGGCAATTAATCCACCTAATGACCAGCCAATAAGACTACAATTTGCAGGCATATGTTGCGCCACTGTTGATGCAACACTCTGTAAATTGTAAGGAATAGGTAACTGTTGATGATTTAGCCCGTATCCCGGTAAATCAATAGTAGTGATACAAAACTTATCTTTAAGAATATCTATCAAAGACTGCCAAAGGCCACTATTAACACCCCAACCGTGCAAGAAAACAAGTGGCTGCCCCTTACCAACTGTTGATACTTTTAATCTCACTGACATTTCTTCTACACTTAATCTCGAAAGACTGCTTTTTATATTGAAAACAGGGATGACGTCAAGATGCAAACAGGGCTGAGTCAAAGTTGTTTAGTCTGCAAACAATCCAGCGCCACGGCAATATGCCAATACTGCGTTGATGATCTTGCATTATTTGATATTAACCGATACCAACACAACTTATTGTTGTCACCAAAGGTGAGGGCTGGTTTATCAAAAGTAGATTTTACCCAAGTGTTGGCACTTGCAGATTATCAATGGCCATTATCAAAATTATTGACTGGATTAAAATTTTCAAAACATGTCCCAAATGCGCATGCTTTGGCAGCACTTTTTGTAAAACACTGTTTAAGTTCAATCCCTATTTTACCACAACTTATTATTCCAATGCCGTTACACAAAAATCGTTACTTATTCAGAAAGTTTAATCAAAGCATAGAATTAGCTAAGCATATTTGTAGCTTAAGCCAATTAAATATGAACACATCTATAATTAACAGATGCAAATCTACACCAGCCCAAACTGACTTATCGGCAGCCCAAAGACGTAAAAATTTACAAAATGCCTTTGAGATAAATGAAGCTGCCGAGCAGCGATTAAAAAACTATAAGCATATTGTCTTATTTGACGATGTCATTACTACTGGAAGCACAGTAAACAGTGCTTACAATCGTTTACGTCAGCACAATCCAAATTTAAAAATTGATGTCTGGAGTATTTTTATTACCCTGAAGCATTAATAAAGCCAGCCATAAAAATAGCGTTACTCATCAAGCGACTAGTACCATACCAAACGCCTCTAAAGTTTACGTTTGTCGCAAAGCCAATTACCTTACCCTTACCAAAACTATGCGCCACAACCGCAGAACTCGCTCCAATAATTTGCTGTAACTCTTCGGAACTATACCCAGCCATAAGGGGTGATTTTACATAACTCGCCACCGTAATAAATGGCTTGTCGGGCTGGCGCATCACTAACTCACTATTTCTAAACATAGGCAATGTTGCAGAAGTATAACCAAAAGCAAGCGGGTGGCTTAAGTCCAACTGCGTCTCAAATACAGCACCAGCAATTCTTTGCTTAGCTTTAAACGCTTCTCGATCTTTATACGTCATGCCTGTTGTTTCAAATGCTAACTTAATCTCATTTTTACTTTTGAAGCCAGCCTTAAGCCATTTTTTATCAGAGAACCAATTTGCCGCAGATTTTTGACCAATGAGTATGCCACCTGAACTCAACCAGTCTTCAATTTTGTGAACGGTTTTTTCAGGCACATCTTTATACATGCCTTCAACCCATATCATATGGGTATAACTGTCCAAAGAAAGTGTACTAATCCGCTCTAGGTCTGAGATTGAGACCGGCATATCTACATGCTGATCTAAGTAGTGCCACACTTCACCCAGTTCATATTGGGAAGTACCGCGTCCGCCGACCAATAATACCTTAGGTGGGGCAATATTCAGCATTTTACGACTTCCCAGATCAATACCTTGGCGAGTTAACCCAGACGTTACCGAATGAACAGGAATATTCAGACCAATATTTTGCGCATTAATAATTTCTAACAAATTTTTGGGCTGCTCTAACGCGATTGGCACAATCACCGCACCAGCAGAAAAGCTCATTCCACCTTGTGAGGTTTGAGCAAAAAATGCTTCACCAGCAACTTTCACCTCTACTTTATTGGCCAATAAACGCTGTAAAAGTTTAGGTGCTTGATAATCTTGCCAAGAAAAAGCATAGGCATATGCATCAGGTAATAATTCAGGAATAACAGTTTTAGGGGATCCAACAAACTGTTTATCTAGTTTTGGAAGCCGCTCAACAGCTTGATACTGGATATTAAACGATAAGGGTAGATTCCAGTTTGACACGTCATAAAAGGTATTATTATCAAACGATTTTCGGGTCGAAAAAAGAGACTTTATTAGCCGATACTGAGGCTGGTTAAGTGGTACAAACATACTGTTTACTGTATCGAATATTTGTCCATTTACCTTTACATTTTTACTCAAAGGAAAGTATTGAATCTGATGTGCTGACAATATCTCCAGCATTTTTGAAAAGCGGGCTTGGTCAAATTTCTCACTCAATAGATACCCGGCTAAATCATCATCCTTTATTAAATCTTTGGTTTGCTCTGCAAACTCTGATTGATAATTAACAATAGCTTGTTTATTGGCTAAAGCCCCAGCAAAGGTTGAAAGAGAAGTCGTCACTTGGTTTTGAATGGTATCAGAAAATTTCAATGTACCATGTACAGAGTCTTGCAAATGGCCTCTACTACTAGCTTGCTCAAATAAAATACCTAGACTACCGTGAGCATCTGGGTAAGTTGAACCTTTACCATAATAAAAATCATCAAAACTTTCTTGCGTAAAATATAGCTGTTTTGTCTTATCTAATGCTGCAGCATGAAAGTCTCCCAGTGCAGCAGTCAATTCAACATTTTTTAATGGTGTCCATGGGTTTTTTCTAGAAGAAATACCGGGTTGGAAGAAGTAGGTACTATTAGTACCCATTTCGTGAAAGTCAGTTAACACATGGGGGCGCCATTGATGAAATTGCTTGATACGTGCTCGTGATTCTGGATGAGTCAACAACAACCAGTCACGATTCAAGTCAAACCAATAATGATTAGTTCGTCCTGAAGGCCAAGCTTGCTGATGCTCTCGGTGATTGGGATCAGATACTAAGTTCTTACTTTTATGCATATTTGCCCACTGGGCAAATCGAGATAGACCATCTGGGTTCGCACTTGGATCAAGTAAAATAATATTATCGTTCAGTAACTGATCTATCAATTCATCCTCACCTGCAGCGAGATAATAGGCAATTAAAAGAGCCGCATTCGAACCTGATGGTTCGTCACCATGAACGCTGTAGCCCATCCAAATAATTAATGGGTCATTAAGATCGGTAGATTGACCTAAATTTTGAATATGCTTAGCTTGAATTGCAGCTAAATTTTGTTGATTTTCAGAAGAAGTAAAAGCCAACAGATAAAGGGGACGGTTTTCGTGAGTTCGACCGGTTTCGACTAAGCTGACGCGGTCTGACTGAGAAGCTAACACTTGCATATAGTTGGCTATCTGATCATGACGTACGTGCCATTCACCTACAGACGCTCCTAATGCTTGAGTGGGTGTAGTAATGTCTATTTTATACTGAGTACCTTCAGGTAAATACTCAATATCAGTAATAGCTAAAGCTTGCGCACTTATGAACAACAACAAAAAAGTAAAGGTTCGAAACAACAAATGCATAAAAATTAATCCAATCAATCACAATTCTAAAATGTTCGCACGTTATAGTCGAAACTTATACTATATCTCTACAAGTAGTTACACTTTTGATAAGATTTTAAGCCAGTTAATCAAGGCGCGTGAATAAAAGAATAGTGTAACGCGGTTATCGCTGCTTTTTAAGATTGATGCGATGCTGTGAAAGCTGCTTTGGAAAATTACCAGTCTGTTTTGTGCTAAGATTTCCATATTTTATGGAAATCAGCCTTCTTCTTCAGCGTTACCTTACCTAAGATAGGTTCGACACTTCCTGAGTAAGCAAATACTTATGGTGATTGCTATTAAATAAGGAAATTCGATTACTTGAGTGTTTTAGTCAAGTAATTTTGTTATTATACAAATAGACATATTCAAGAGGAAGATAGCCCATGATTAACATTTCAGAAACAGCGCAAGCACATTTCTGTAAGCTGCTGGCAAACCAAGAACCTGATACCAATATCAGAGTGTTTGTGGTCAGCCCCGGCACACCCAGTGCAGAATGTGGCGTATCTTATTGTCCACCAGACGCGATAGAAGAATCAGACACTGTTCTAGAATTTAATGGTTTTGATGCAGTCGTAGATCTAGAAAGTGTTCCTTTCCTACAAGAAGCTGAAATTGATTTCGTCACTGATCAGATGGGTTCACAGCTAACTCTTAAAGCGCCAAACGCCAAAGCACGCAAAGTAGAAAGTGACGCACCATTAGCTGAACGTGTGAGTTATATGATTGAAGCAGAAATCAACCCACAACTTGCTAGCCACGGTGGTAACGTGACATTAGTTGATATCACAGAAGAAAAAGAAGCCATATTACGATTCGGTGGTGGCTGTAATGGTTGTTCACAAGTGGATCTCACATTGAAAGAAGGCGTCGAAAAACAAATGCTTGAACAATTTCCTGGTGAATTATTAGCAGTTAAAGACGCCACTGAACATGAAGCAGGCGAGCACTCTTACTACTAGACTAACTAGACTAACCACACAATACACGATCAGTGAGGATCGAGACATTAACTGGTTACAGCGTTTAGCCGATGGCCCAGATAAAAGCTGGGCTTTCTTCAAACGTTTTCTAGGTATATTTTGCTTTGGCGCGATGGAAATTTTGATAGTCGCAGAATTTGCGCCTATCATCCAAATTCCAGGCTCGTTTTATTGGCAGTAAAGATAGCGTATATTCTTTTAGAAGCTACTTTTACATCATAGCACGCCGTATGACCGCAATATTTAAACCGTCACCTTCCCCGTTCGACAAAGATAAATAAAGTAACCTCCCAAGCTTATTCCGCGCGACAGTAAAAAAAGTAACATCGCGATCCATAAACCTTGGTTCGCATAATCCGTCAGAATCCAAATAACCGGAAAGTAAACAGTCAACCCACACAACAGCATACTATTTCGCATGGCCTTTGCACGAGTTAATCCCACAAACACACCATCTAAAAAGAAACACCAGTGGGCGATTACGGGCAAACAATACACAATGATTAAGTAGTCTTTCATTTCTAATTGAAGAGTCGCTTGATTTGTTATTAAGCTAATAATCTCGGTTCCCCATACAATAAAAACTAATGAGTAAATGACAGCAACAAACGTTGACCACACCAATCCATGTAAAGTGACATGAATAATACCATTAGCATTTTTTTGTCCTTTTTGTTCACCAACTAATGCTTCTGCTGCATAAGCAACACCGTCTAATCCAAGGGCAATTAAGGTG
>Ga0209712_10005165_pt1 | contig 10248 bp, 7 predicted proteins | sample ArcOceMetagenome_FD_187443 | JGI IMG/M metagenome (GOLD analysis project Ga0209712, IMG submission 187443) | Marine eukaryotic phytoplankton communities from Arctic Ocean - Arctic Ocean - Greenland ARC118M Metagenome (SPAdes) (version 2) | ecosystem: Environmental > Aquatic > Marine > Oceanic... | reverse complement strand
AGAAAAAAGATGGCTTTTATTTTCACCTAACCCTTTTTCCCAATCCGTTGTAAGAGAAAAAACATGAACATCTTCTGCATTAAATGTTCGGTGGCTACTATAATATTTTCGCTTAAATCGATCTTCGTCTATTCGCTGGTACGCTCCTATAATAGTAGTCTTATCATAAAATGCCGTTGACTTTAAACTCTTAATTTTTACCGAACCTAGAAACCGATTTTGAGGACCATAATACCATTCTGCCCATTTCAAATCGTCGGCAGAACTCAAGGTATCATTCAGCATATCATATCGTGGAACATCGCTTGAAGTGGAGTATTGCAGATTAAAAACATAGTACAACTTTTCAGAAGGTTGGAATTTTATTTTTTGTAAAAAATCCAATTGGTTGTAGCCTGTTCCTCTTTGAATATTAGGATCTGAATTTTGAAGTCGTTGATCTTGATTTTCTAAACGAAGTACATAATATTCTGTTTTTCCAAAATCCGGATACTCATCAGGTCGGATAGCACCTGCTCGTAAGTCATCATAATTTACATAAGTAAGACTAGTTACCGAACCCCACTTTTGCGTAGCATAATCAAAATCTACATGAGCTGATTTTTCTAAATTAGCACTAGAAAATCTAACGCTAGCATTTGTTTTCAATTCATAAGCTTTATCATAATTGAAAAGTACTCTTGGATCACGCGTTCGAAAATGAACGACTCCGCCCAACGCATCACTTCCATAAATCAATGAACCTGGTCCATAAATTACTTCAGCTTGTTCCAAAATAGAATTGTCCAAAGTAATCGAATTTTGAATATGCCCTTCTCGATAAATAGCATTATTCATTCGTACTCCATCGACGACTAATAAAACTTTGTTGGCTTCAAAACCTCGGATAACTGGACTTCCTCCACCCATTTGAGATTTTTGGATAAAAACTTCTGAATGATTCCCCAAGACATCTGCAGAGGTTTGAGAATTATTAAAAGCAATACTCTCTTTTGAAATTCGATCAATCATCATTGGAATTTCTTCCTTCGCCACATCTCGCCGACCGAACACTTGTACCTCGGTAATAACATTTTGCGCTTCGACCATTTTGATTTTTCCCTTTATAGATCGAATTCGATTAAATGGAATACTTAAACTCTCATAACCGAGATAGGAAAAATTAACCATCTCCAAATGTCCAATTCCATTCAAGGTGATTTTCCCATCTAAATCTGTCGTTCCCGAAAATCCTAAATCATCAGTAGCCACAGTTGCACCAATCAGAGGTTCGCCAGTTTTAGCGTCCGTGACAGTAATTTTTAAATCAAAAAAATCGATTGAAAATGCTTGAGTAGGAAGTAAAATTCCGAGAAGTGATAAAATAGAAAAGACCCAAATTATTCTACAACGTTGGGTGGCAATTTTGATAGGATTTTTATTTAAAAAATTTTCCACTAGTAGTTAACTTTTCGGGAGTTTAATGCTGAAGGTTGTCCCCTCTTCTAGTTGTGATTTTTTTACAAAAATCTTGCCAGAGTGATAGCTTTCGATAATCCGTTTGGCAAGTGAAAGACCAAGTCCCCAACCTCTTTTTTTAGTGGAGTATCCTGGCTTAAAAACTGTTTTTAATTTATTGGATGGAATTCCTTTTCCAGTATCTGAAATATCAATAATTATAAAGCCTTTTTCCTCGGTAACCTTTGCTGAAATCTTACCTGTCCCGCCCATAGCGTCGAGTGCATTTCGCATTAAATTTTCAGTTACCCAATTGAAAAGTGGTGCATTCAGTTGAGCATAAAGTGGTTCTTTTTCTAGACCTGGAAATTCAAAAACCATCTTTCGAGGAGCTCTCCGTTGCATATAATTTTTCATATTCTCTAGCTCTTCATAAATATTCGTTTTTTTCAATTCTGGAATAGCACCAATCTTGGAAAACCGATCGGCAATCAAATTCAGTCGGCTCACATCATTATTTAATTCATCCAAAATCTCAGCGGTTTCCTCATTGCCTTCATGGATCATTCGCAAATGTTCAATCCATGCCACGATAGCAGTAATTGGCGTTCCCAGCTGGTGAGCTGTTTCTTTTGCCATTCCAACCCAAACTTGATTCTGCTCGGAGCTTCTTGCCGAACTAAAACTGAAATATCCGAAAGCGACAAATGCGCCAATTAATGCAAGTTGAATGAAGGGAAAATAGGTAAGCATTTTGAGGGTAGAAGAATCTTCATAGTAAACTAAGTTCCCTTCTCCGGCAGGAACAGGAAGTGCTCCACTTTCCTTGATTTTATCTACTCTTTTTTGTAAAAAATCGAAATCTAATTCTTTTTCTTCTCCATAATTTAATCCCATTTGAATAACACCTGAGTCTTCAATTAAAATTAAAGGCATAGTTGTATTTGCTTCCGTAATTTTCTGTTGTAAAGTCAAATCTCCTTCATATTCTACATCATTAATATTTTCAAGAGCTAAAATCCATTGCTCCACTTTTTGTCGTTCTCCTTCTTTTAATTTATTCGCAACTATAGTTGTATAGATTAATGATGCAGTCAAGATCAAAATCCCCATGATTGCGAGATAAATTTTCCAATTTGATTTTTCTTGATAAATATCCATAAGTGGGTTTTAGTAAAACTCATTTTCAAAAATCAAAATTAAACAGTTCTTGGCGATTTAATGAAATAGATTCAATAAAAAGACGAAAAATCAAAAAGTATATTTTTAATTAAGAAGATTCATTCTGTTGAAAAGCATAAATTTTATGACAAAAATCAATCTCCATTTTGATCAAAATCAGTACAAAAAATTATATCCCCATAGCATTATCATGTAACTCACATGAAATAAATTTAAATACGTTTTTTGCGAAATTCAATTCAATGTCGAGTTTCCAAACATTGATATTTGTTTTATCAAAAGAAATGGTTGAAGCAATTGTAACTCTTTCGACCGTTTTTATTTTTTCATAAAAAATATCAAAACATGAAATCTTTAATCCAATTATTCCCTATTATTTTAATTTTCGTTGTCTCTATTTCGACAACTATTGCTCAAGATTTATCTAACCTGCCGGTTATTGCAGTTCTCAATATTGATTCAAAAGGTTTGACTTTAGAACCCAGTCAGCTGGGAAATATTGCTCGAACGGAATTGAGTAAATTGGGTCGCTTCCAAGTCATGGACAGATATGATGTTGATTACGTGATTGAAAAAAATGAATTTGCCATTGATAAATGTTATGGTAAAATATGTATGGTCGAAGCTGGAAAGGTTCTTAAAACGGACAAAATGCTTACAGGAAGTGCTGAGGTTTTGGGAGAAACGATTGTCATTACCTTACGAATGATTGACGTGGGAACACAAAGCATTGAAAAAACGCAGGTCATGGAATTCTTAAATTTGCGAGGTCAAGTTCAAACGATGATTTCCCTCACGGTTAAAAAAATGTTTGAAGAAACTATCGATGAAAATCTAGTTAATAAACTCACTAAAAAGTTTGACTATGAAAGTGCGGTTAATTTTCCAGAAGTAGATCGCCTTAATTTGAGTGGCCCACGAATGGGTTTTACGGCTTTTACTGGAAAATTAAGTAGTATTTATTCTGATCCAAAAACCATGGGAGGATTTGATGCATTTCCTTTGATGTTTCAATTTGGATATCAGTTTGAGGTGAAGTATTTGAATCAGGGCGACTTTCAAGCACTCTTCGAATTTATCCCAATCGTTACAGGTTTAGATCAGGGAAAATTTATTCCGAGTATTTCCATTTTAAATGGAATGAGAAGTAATCGAACTGGTTGGGAATTTGCTTTTGGCCCTGTTTTTTATGGTTTAACAAAAGCAGATGGCTATTATGATAATGAAAATACTTGGCACCTTGAAAATGAATGGTTCGTTGAAAATCCAGATGTAGATAATCCTTATGAAATCGAAAATAGATTAGATAGTCGTGGAGATATTGCTTTTGCTTCGGGGTTTATTTTTGCAGGTGGAAAAACGTTCAAGTCAGGTCGACTGAATATTCCAGTCAATGCATTTTTTATCCCAAATAAAGATGGACATCGGTTTGGGATTTCCATGGGATTCAATGCTAATCGATTTAAAAACTAAAGGAGTCAGACTTTAATGAGGAGCGAGACGATCAGCTGCGCTTCCGGTCAGGAGTCAGGGGCTACGTATTTACGATATTAGTTTAGTCCGTTTACTTATACAAAAAAAGGAAAGCTCTTTTTGCTAAAATGCAAAAAGAGCTTTCCTTTCTTAATCAAAATTATTATCATAATCACGAAGCCCCTGACTCCTCATTGAAGCCTGACTCCTTTTAAACATTTAGATAACTCATCAATGAATCATATCGTTCTTGCAAGCCGTCAAAAATATCTGCTTCTTGAAAAGAGGCTTTGATCGTATATTCGAACCGAGTGAAGGAAGAAATTATTCGTTGCAATTGCAAATCTTGTCGATTAATTTTTACCGTGACATCAATTCTCTCTGTTTCCAAATTTGAAGTAATGAATGTACTCAAAATTGCAGCTCCTTCCGATTCCACAATCCTTGAAATCTCTGCCATTGAATAATCTTGTTTATTCATTTCCAAAACGATGATACTTCCTGGCTCTGTAAATGAACCTGTGTTCGCAAAATATCGAACTAAGTCATCTTGAGAAATTAGTCCTTTATAATCGCCCTCCGCATCCACGACTGGAACAACGGTCAATTGATATTCGCTTAAAATTTTTAAAACGTCATATAAATGATCAGTCTCTCTGACGTAGGGTTTCGCCATCGAAAGTGAGTATGAACCAATAGGCTCCTCAATGTCGTGCTCCAAAATTTCATCTTCGGCAATCATCCCAAGCAATTGCTTATCATTAACAATCGGCAAATGGCGTACATAAAAATCATTCATGATGCCGAGTGCTTCTGCTCCTGAATCTGAAGTCCGCAATGGGATTATAGTGTTTGATAACAAGTTTCCAGCAATCATATTTACTCTCGTTTATATTTATTTAAGTACTTACAAAACGCTTATTCCTCCTAATTCGTTGAAAAAAAATTGTTAAAATTTTCCCAAAAAATTAATACAAATAAATGCATCCGAAATAGTTTTTGAAAAACTATTTCGAGAGTCCTTTTTTTATTAAATGTAAAGTTTAATTTTTCAAGGTAATGGGAGTTAAACAAACGTACATCTTTACGATTAAAGTGGTTAGGTGGCTTAGGAACAGTTCAATAATATATTAAAATTCTTGACTACTCCTTAAAATCTTAATTATTTAGTAGAATGGTTTAACAATTTCGTAGAAAAAAACCATATTGACAATAACGGAAAATTGGTATAAATTAAATATTTTTATTTAGCATGTATTACTATCTATCCTAATAGTTTCCTTTTTTGTAAAACAAATTCTTCTTCTGTCAACAATCCTTTTTGTCTCAATTCTGCTAATTTATTCAACTGCTCTAAAAGATCTCCGTTCTCGGTAATTTTTTCTTGTTGTGCACTTGAACCTGCTTTTAGTTTATAATTGTTTTGGACAAAAGTTTCAAAATCATCTTGAATTCTCAAGTAAGCCAAAGCATCATGTGTCTTTATTTTTTCAAAATCACGGAACCCTAATTCTACCGCTTTGCTTAGATGGTAAAATGATTTTTCCTTATTTTCCATAATCGAATAGGCACACGCAATATTGAAATGAGTCGCTACATCAGAATCATCGACGGCTAATGATTTTTCAAAATCTTCAATCGCCCCATTGTAATCATACTCTTTATATTTTTCCATTCCGCTTTTTTTGTACGGATTATCTTTCGATTTTCGAACTGGTTTTCGGCTAGTGTTACGAGTCGTTCGTTCTGGTCTTCGAGATGTTGATCGTTCTTCTCTTCTTTCCGTTGAGCGAGAGGTACGAGTGCTTCTAGCATTTCGGGTAGGTCGCTCGTAGTCCGTATCTTGACTTCGATAATCTCTTCTTTGACTTCGGTCATTTCGCTTTTGCTCGCGATTTCCTCCACCTGCAAACATTTTATAAAAAATATAAAACAGAACTAGAGGGACTACAAAGCCAGGCACAGGTGTAGCAAACAAGGCTAAAGCGATGAAGATAAAAATGAAATTATATGAATTATTGTTATTTCTATTTGCCATTTATTTACGCTAAGATATTTTAAAAACACATTATGATTTTCAAAAATAACTAATTGTCATTTTAGAAAATGTAATATCTTGATAAATTTAAAGTTTACCAAAATTTAAACTACAGAATCAACGAAAAATTGGGTAAATGCTTAATTTAGTATCGGGATAGTGAAGATTGAGTGCGGAGACTTTATCTTTATTTTTTAAAAAAACTTCCATGTAATTTTTTTCTACCTAAATATCTTCCCAGTCAAAAGTGTAAAGTCATCTGGAAAAGGTTTCTCTCCTCTAAATTTATCAATGTGATCATAAAGCTTTTTGTTAAACTCTGGAAGTGGTTGCTCGTAATTTTTTTGGACAAATTCTTCCAACATTTGTTCGTCAAAATATTCCTCTTCATCATTTTGCACATCGGTCAATCCATCAGTATAAGTGATAATAAAAGCATCATCAGTCAATTGCAAATGTCCCGTTTCCACAAATGGCAAATCTTCGAAAGAACCCAAGATAGTACAACCCTTTGTCAATAATTGAGTCTCTCCATTCATCATCAAAACTGGTGCGGTGTGCCCTGCATTGATATAGTGTAGTTCTTTTGTTTTTTTACAAAAATGACCTACAAAAAAAGTCAAAAATCGATCTCCTTTCGTCAATCGAAATAATGCTTCATTGAGTTCCCGGACAAAAACCTCCAAATTTGTGTGTCGATTAATTAACACATGAAAGTTCGCTTGAAAATTAGACATCATCAAAGCTGCGGCCAATCCTTTTCCAGAAATATCTGCAATACAAAATGCGTATTTATTATCGTCTAATTCTAAAAAATCATAATAGTCTCCACCGAGTCCTAAGTGAGGTTTGTAAATTCCTGCGAACTCATATTCTTCATTTTTTGGTAACTCGTTTGGAATCAACATTTTCTGCATGTCGCCCGCCAATTCCATTTCTCGATTGAGTCGTTCTTGTTCGATTTGACGTTTGAACAATCTTTTATTTTCAATTGCTACGGCAATGATGTTTGTGATAGTGGTAATAAATTTCACTTTACTGTACATATCATCATCCTTGCTAAAACCTCCAAAAAAACTGTACGCAATCGGAGTATTTTTATGTAAAACAGGAATCACCACATCGAACTCTTTGATGAGCGGATGATCTTTATCTTCTTCAATATTTTTAAGTCTTTGATAGTTTGGTAAGCGATCAGAAATATCCATTTTTATCAATTCTTCGTCAACACCTCGATGTACTTTGCACACCCATCCTGAGTCTTCTTTGACCAAAAGAGCCACTTTTTCTACTGCCATCTCCCAACCTACAAATGATGCATACATTTCATACAAACCTTCCGCCGATACATTGTTATTGATCGCTTGCGTGATGCCTAATAGTCCATTAATTTGCAATTGCTTAAGGTTAAGCTCTCGCTCTGTTTTTTCGAGTTGAGACAATTCTCTTTTTATTTTTGATAATTCTGACATACTATTTTGGAGTTTCCGTTCTCGCTACATTTTTTACTGGAAGCTAAATTTAACGTATTAATTTTCTTTTTTATAAAAAGAGGGGATTGATTTATTATTAGATAGGAGAAATACTCTGGCTTGTTATTTTTTTTTGCCCCTGACTTGGACTGACTGGTAGGCCTTTTTACGTGTCCGTATAGAGGACTTCGCTTTTTTGGTGCTATCCCCATTTGAAAGCAGGGCTGTTAAGTTCTTTTCAAATTTTAAAATGTCAATCGAAATATTTGAATGATGGATTTACCTTGAAAGTTTTTTGATTGACATTTTGATTATTCTTTTATTCTTTTATTCTTTTATTCAAAACTTTCAAAATAGAACTTAACAGCACTACATTTGAGAGGGTCATTCAAATGGTTTTATAAAAAACTCTTACATCCGGAAACGTAATAATTGATCTAAGTCTGTGGCAAAAAGTTAAATATCACGTTCGACTTTTTACATCCAACGCATCTCGAAAACCATTGCCCACTAAATTAAAAGCGAGTACCATCAACATAATCGCCAAGGCTGGAATGAGTGCTAGAAATGGTTTTCCACTCAAAGCATAACCATAGTTTTCATTGAGCATCGTCCCCCAAGAAGGTGTAGGAGGTTTGATGCCAAAACCTAAATAACTCAACCCTGCTTCGATCAATATTGCCATCGCAAAATTCGCTGCTGCAATTACCATCACCGGTCCTAAAATATTGGGTAAAATATGTCGCGTGATAATCCGCCAAGTTTTAAATCCCATACTCTGTGCAGCTTCTACAAATTGAATTTCTTTCAAAGACATCACTTGCCCTCGAACGATTCTTGCTACGTCTACCCACATCGTTAAACCTACTGCCAAAAAGATTATTCCAATCCCCCGCCCCATCGCCAAGACAATTGCAAAAACCAAAAGCAAAGTCGGAATTGACCAAACCGTATTTATCAACAACATGATTAAATCATCCACTCGTCCGCCAAAATAACCTGCCAACGAGCCTAACAATAAACCTATCGTCAGAGAAATTCCAACGGCAATCAAACCCACCAAAAGTGAAATTCGCACTCCTAAAAGTAATCGACTCAACATATCTCTTCCGTACAAATCGGTTCCGAGCAAATACGTTTTCTTTATCATCAAATCTTCGCGAATGGTTTTTTCCAAATCAATTAAAGATATTTTTTGATTTACTCCAGCAATAGTTTTGAAGTTGATATTTTCTCCTTGATATTGGAAGGACACCTTGTTTCGATCAATTGGAAATACCACGTCTGCTAAATGAAAATTTCGTGGAGTACCTTCCATTATTTCATTAGATTCGGAATTCCACCCTGCATATTCTTCCACTATAATTGAGTCGCCCACAAACTCAAAATTATTGATCGGAACCATTCGATATGAATTTGGTTTCCCAAAAATCATGGTCGTCAAAAAATTCTGATTTTTATCCTCTTGATTCTTTTTGACTTTTAAAACTTGGATGGAAAATCCTGGATTTTGCAAGGCAACATCTGGCATTTGATCATTTGCATTGGGCGTCGAATCTGGTGCAATCAAATATCCTAACAATGCAATTACAACACACAAAGCAATCCATCCCAAACCAAATAAAGCTGGTTTGTTTTTTAGAAATCTGCTCCAAGCGCGTTGGTTGGGAGATTGGTATTCTTGAGTTGGGTTGGTGGACACGAGTTGTATTTTTTTGGAAAGTTGAAGGTAGGAAATTTGAAGAAAATGGGAGGCGAGTAATTCATTTTTTGTAAAAATTAATTTTTACCTTGAAATAAATATAAAGCAATGAAAAAACTAAACATACCTTTTCTATTTATTTTCTCAATTCTATTTTTTGTTTCTACTTTTTCTTTTAGTCAGGATGTGGAGGAGATGCAATTGATTGGAGAAGAGAAATTGGAAACTAAAAATTATCCTACCGATCATTTTTTATTAGACAAAAATGGAGCATTTATTTCTGCGGCTCCTTTTACAACTCCTAAACAGCAACAACAAGAAATTGAGATTAAAGGAAAAAAGATAATTGTAGATTGGTTTCTCAATGCAATTGTAAACTTTGAAGCAGAAAGAATTTACGCTATTGACCCAACGTCGAATTGGAATGGATCGAATCTTCCATACAACGGAATCCAAATCTATGATTTGGAAGGAAATAAAGTGAAAAATTATTTAGAAAAACCAACTCAAACATTCGAACGGTCATTCATTATTTCCAAAGCAGGTAATTTACTTGTGATTAGCAATACATCATCAGATTCTACGTCTTTAATAAAGCTTGATTCAAATGGGAATTTATTATGGAAAACTTATTTCACAAAAAAAAATGGCTATCGCCACTCTTCTGATTTAACCATGAAGATTTCACCTAATGGTAATATTGCAATTTCTGATAAAGAATTTTTTTTTTCATCGAGATTTTTTGTCTTCAATGGAGAGGATGGAAGAAATATTTTCACGCAATCTGTTTCTCATCATTCAAGGATTCTAGCATTTAACGATAAAGATTTAATCCTTGATACTGGATTAGAAATAATCCATTATTCTATTTATAATGATACATTCTTTGCAAAAAAATTCCCTTATCAATCTTTTGACACAACTCTCCCTTCCTCGAATTCAAC
>Ga0209712_10005164_pt1 | contig 10248 bp, 7 predicted proteins | sample ArcOceMetagenome_FD_187443 | JGI IMG/M metagenome (GOLD analysis project Ga0209712, IMG submission 187443) | Marine eukaryotic phytoplankton communities from Arctic Ocean - Arctic Ocean - Greenland ARC118M Metagenome (SPAdes) (version 2) | ecosystem: Environmental > Aquatic > Marine > Oceanic... | reverse complement strand
TTATTGAGCTAATCAATCAGGGTATCGTCGAGCCCGAGGGGTCTGGCCCTGAAACCTGGATCTTCGATACGCAGATGATCACTGTGACCAAAAAAGCCTGTCGCCTGCACCGGGATCTTGATATTGACTGGTCGGGTATAGCCCTCGCCATTAGTCTTATCGAAGAACTCGATCAACTGCGGGATGAAAATCAGCGACTGCGCAAGCGGCTTGAGCGATTTTTAGATCAATAACCCAGCACCATAATAAATAAAAAAATAGATTTCAGAACAATCAGAGTCAGACTCGAATTAAAGAAAGACCTTACGTACTTGTATAAGCGCAATCGGAGTCTGGCCCAATAACTTGGTCGTTAGCGCCGCTGTGTTGAGCGGCTGCGGCCAACGCCCTAGACAGCCCCTTGTACAATTGCTCTGACCATTAAAATACTGATCGCTGAAGCAAGCCCAGCACCAGGATCGGTAGTGGCAATCCGTTTGGTAATTGTTCTATCCCAGCGATTTATTCCCTCTCAATATTGACAGTCAGCGCAGACCTCAATCATTGCCTAACCCTGCGTGGTAAGACCATAAACATATGGCAGTTCAGAAAAAACAGAATAAATAGATCCACTTTTTCCAATTAGCGTCCTCGTTTCAGTCATCTTCCCGTCAGATTCTGGACTAAGCTAATAGTAATAAGCCCGCATAGATTTGCATCGCTAGAATTGGCTTCAAGGATGAAGGACGGAATATGGATTTTCAGGATTACTACAAAATACTCTCGGTGACTCCTGACGCCGACAGTGAAACCATCAAAACTGCCTACCGCAAGCTGGCTAGAAAATACCACCCAGATGTCAGTAGACAGCATGAGGCCGAAGAAAAGTTCAAACAGATCGCCGAAGCCTATGAGGTTTTAAAAGATCCGAACAAGCGTGCTCAATACGACCAGTTGCGCGGCTCTGGTGCGCAGGGATACAGACAGCGTCAGGCAGAGGGCGGAACAGTAAAGCAGTATTCCCAATCATCCTTTGGTCAGGGCCGCTTCTCAGCCTTCTTTTCGTCAATTTTTGGTGGGTCCCATCGGCCAGCACAAAGTGTTGGCACTCATGGCTCTTCGCAGCAGTTTTTTTCGACTCAAAACTTTGCTAGAAAAGGCCAAGACATTGAAACTGTACTACAGATATTTCTTCAAGACACCTTGACCCCCACTTCGAAACGGATCTCCTATAGCTTTCCTCATAGCGATGGTTGGGGCCGGGCTAGCAAGGTCACCAAAACCCTCAATGTAAAAATTCCCGCAGGGGTAGTCGATGGCGAGCGCATTCGCCTCAAAGGACAGGGCGCTCAAGGCCTTGGCGATGCTCCCCCGGGCGACCTCTACCTGCGTATTCATCTGGTGTCACACTCGCTGTTCGAGATCGAAGCCCAGGACCTGATTATCATTGTTCCCCTTGCGCCCTGGGAAGCCGCCCTGGGGACCCGTCTTGAGCTGCCGACCCTGTCTGGAAAAGTAAAACTCAGGATTCCAAGCAACAGCCAAACTGGCCAGCGACTGCGAATTAAAGGCAAAGGGCTGGCTCACAAGGACGGCCAGGGTGATCTCTATGCGGTACTCAAAGTGGTTATACCCGACTCAGGGTCAGAAGAGATCAGGCTGTACTGGCAACAACAGGCCGGGGCAGACGCCTCTGGTCCACGAATGGAGTGGAGGGGATAAATCTAAACCCTAACGCGCAATACCAGAGCTCCTCAGAGACGATTATTGAGCTAATCAATCAGGGTATGTCGAGGCATAGGGATCTGGCCCTGAAACTTGGATCTTCGACACGCAGATGATCACTGTGACCAAAAAAATTGTCGCCTGCACCGGGAGTTTGATATTAATTGGCCGAATATAGCCCTCGCCATTAAAACGTCCTTTGTAACGGACTCAAAATAAAATGATATGACTCATTTTTCTTCTACACTCAACCAGGTAGGCCGAGTGCCTGCTTTCATAATAATTATAGGGATGACCCGATAATTATTATTATTATGAGGATCACTGTCCTCATCAACATACTGTTATGTAGTAAAAGGAAATAGATTCGTGAAAATTAGACAATATGAAAGCTCTGACCTAGATGCTGTTCTCTCCTCTTGGGAGATCGCGACACGTTTAGCCCATCCATTTATGACAGATGAGTTTATAGCTCAAGAGCGTATAAATGTCGCTGAAATCTATATGCCTAATACAGATACATGGGTCATAGATATCGACAATAATATTGAAGGCTTTATTGCCTTGATGGGTAATGAGGTTGGGGCGTTATTTCTGCAGCCAGATCACCACGGTAAGGGTGCGGGAAAAATCCTAATGGATAAAGCACAACAATTACACGGTGATCTTGAGGTTGAAGTTTTCAAAGAAAACTCTATTGGCCGCAAATTTTACTCGAGATACGGGTTTAAGGAGTTAGAAGAGACGTTGCACGAGCCTACTGGACGGCAAGTTTTGCGGTTGAAATTTACTGCTAACAAGGAAACTAAGCCGGACTAACATTGGAAAAACTAGCGACAGACTCGAATTAAAGGCAGTTCTTACGTAGTTGTCTAAGCGAGATCCGAGTCTGACGCGAATGTAATCGATACTTTACCATGGTGAGGCATCCACTCCCGCCGACTTATCAAGCCGCCTACTTGGTAATGAATCAATCAAGTCATAGTCACTCCTACCCCCCCCCTACTGATCTGCCATTGATTTCACACTCCAAAAATAATCGTCCTCTCCTTTCTATTAAGACTATGTTTATGGGTAACAGTGGATTATCGGACTGATCGCGATAAGAGAAAAGGCCTTGTTAACTGGCTGACAGGCTCTTAAAGCAAACAGAAATAACTAGTTTCACTAGGAGACAACAATGACATTATCAAAAAAACTAGGCGCTGAATTTATTGGCACATTTTGGTTGGTGCTAGGCGGCTGTGGCAGTGCAGTTCTTGCTGCGGCTTTTCCTGATGTAGGCATTGGTTTGCTCGGGGTTTCTCTGGCCTTTGGACTTACAGTGTTAACCATGGCCTTCGCGATTGGGCATATTTCTGGCTGTCACCTCAACCCCGCAGTTTCAATTGGTCTTTGGTCCGGTGGTCGATTCTCACTATCTGAAGTCGGTCCCTATATAGGGGCACAGGTTGCAGGCGGTTTAGCCGGGGCAGCGGTGTTATATATTATTGCAACAGGACAGGCCGGCTTTGATGTTACGGCTGGATTCGCATCCAATGGTTATGCTGAACATTCACCCGGAGGCTATAGCTTGGTTGCTGCCCTGGTCACTGAAATAGTCATGACATTTATGTTTCTAATTATTATCTTGGGTGCAACAGATAAACGTGCACCCCAAGGTTTTGCCCCTATCGCGATCGGTTTGGCGCTCACGCTTATTCACCTTATCAGCATTCCCGTAACTAACACCTCAGTTAATCCAGCAAGAAGCACCGGTGTTGCCCTTTTCCAGGGCGGCTGGGCTGTTGATCAACTTTGGCTGTTTTGGATTGCGCCTATAGTAGGGGCTATTTTGGCGGGGCTTGTCTATCGGTGGTTTGAAGCCGATGAGAATGATTAGGAAGTGATGTGGGTTTTAGGGGTTGGGCTTGGGGGCAAGTCTGACTCTAATTACATATGGCAAGTACATGAAGCCGGATCAAAATGTCGCCTACGCTCTCACTTTGACTGCTGATGCGAGGTGCTAATCACATGAAGGACTATTATGTTTTCTAAGATTCCACCAAAGCTATCAGTGCCATTATTTTATGCATTTATAACATTGATGTATCTGATAAGGTTTCTCATCGGAAACATATACGGCATTTTTCTTCTTACCATATTTGTCTATTCCAAAGGGGACGTGTTATTTGGAATTAATCCATATAATTTCGAACAGTTGATGTCCTGGTTAGTCTCTCAAAGTGAATCAACCAAAACAGCATTACTCAGTTCTTTTGTCACTGTTGTAGGCTTTATGCTTGCATACGCCACTGCTACTGCTAATTGGAAAGCACAGCTGTTAGCCAATCTGAAATTGCAGGCTGCTAGCGAGCTGGACGTTTTCTTTTCAGAGTTTTCTAAGTTGGCAACGGGCTGTGAAATATACGCGTCAGCTCTCGCGGAAGCCGTCGACAAAATACAAAATAAATGTACCCAAGATGAGGCTGTTTTTCTTACCAATTATAATCGTGACCAAGGGAAAATCTTCATACAAAAAAGACAACGCCTTATTGCAATGGGTATTGATGTCCATGGATTCAACGGGCGTTATGGTACACTTCTTCTTTCGGCTCCATGCCTGAAATCTAGTCTCGACACTGCAATAACTGCAGTGTCGAGCATTAATGATAAGCTATGGATTAACGTTCCATTTCATATTCAAGGTGATGAAAATATAGTTCAAACATTCGTTAATCAGGTGAATGTTGGAGACTGCTTGGCGCTTAAGTCTGCTGTCGATAAACACCACGGAGAATTGAACTTTTCTGCTGGTAGCGTGAGAGGAAATCTTATGTCTACCGTTGTCGGTTTCAATCTTTGGACAATTTATAATCTATACCGTCAAAGTAACGACTTCTATGCCGTAATTAAAGAGCGTTATGGGAAGTTACAGAAAAATGGTTAACAAATGCAATCATGGTCGCGCTAAGGGCCGGGATGCGATAGAAAGAATTAGGTCCCGTCTGAACCTCATTACAATGTCGTTAGAGCGCAAACGTATTGTCGAGATTTAATGTACCAGATTATAGGTAATAGTAAACATAGGATATTTATAATTCAGCCTCCCCCTAAGGCTGCTTTCCGCTTCAGAATAGACAGTGCTACTATGCCTGCAATCCACCCAACTGATAACTCACCCTATGCAAAATTACGCTCGCCCGCGCTTTCATCTAGCGTTCCCAGTTACTAACCTCGACGCAGCCCGAGCCTTTTACGGCGATATTTTAGGCTGTAAAACCGGTCGCGAATCTGATCGCTGGATTGATTTTGATTTTTTTGGTCATCAGCTAGTGGCCCATTTGGTAGAGCCCCAAGATCATCCCTCGGTAACCACTAATGCTGTGGACGGCCACGCGGTTCCAGCTTCCCATTTTGGTGTTATTTTGGAATGGGATCATTACCAGCAATTTGTGGTTAATCTTGAACAGAAGGGCGTGGAGTTTGTTATCGAACCCTATGTGCGCTTTGCCGGCCGAAAAGGGGAACAGGCAACACTGTTTGTCCGCGACCCGAGTAATAACTATTTAGAGTTTAAGGCTTTTCGGGATATTGAGATGCTGTTCGACAAAGACTTGGAAAGCTATTAGATACTGTAACCATTGCCCGTGGGCACAGTCGAGTGCATCGGCGTTAAAATTCAAGGTATGTTAATAAGGTTTTCTAATAGATGGTTTAGCTATTAGATAGGTAATTAGGACTCTTTGGTCTATTTTCCACCCAAGATTAGACATTCGTATAAGTATCTTGTACACAGTGACGCTGGGGGTTGGCTCCTTGGTGAGGGTTGTTCGGTTGTGCTTAGGCTTACAAAGAATGGTGGGTCGGAGATGAGTCCATGTGAAAAGTTAATAAATATCATTATTTTCGACTGGAACTCTTACGAATTTATTACTAGTGTTTAGTTGTCGAGCTTCTTTGATGAACTAGTGCCACGGAATTAGGTAGCTTTCAGAGAGAGACTTAAGCGGTTATTTGCCTATAAACTGATGGCATGTGGCCAGGATAGAAGCAACCACATGGAGTGGATCGATATGTCTCGGAATATATTTTTCTATATAAAGTGTTTTTTAATAACATTCTTATCCTTTTTTACAGCCTCATTATTAGCATTACCCAACGAACATCCGGCATTTAAGTTGAAATCCAAAGAGCAATTGGCGGAAATTAAGCCAAAATCATCAAATCAAACAGTACTGTCACGAAGTCAAAAAGCCCCATCCATAGATAATCTTCATTTTGAAGAAAAACATCCGGATGAATCATCAATACTTGTAGATACCGCCAGTATTGATACCAGTAAACTAATTCAATCAAGGCTGATGTCTCTGGATCCAGAGCAGCCCGAAGTAATACTTCCAGACCCCCAAATCACCATAGATGGAAATGACTATATTTTGTCTGTTGTGGAGTCTTTCCTCGACGTCAAGCAAGAAGTCCGATATGTAACAGCAAAAATAGTCGGGCATGAGGGCATATCGAGGTTTATTGTTGATGATAGTTCTGGCGAAGTCGTGGGAAATCTCTCTATTGATGGTCAGGAGTATAGAGTTATTCCTCGCGAGATTGATAACGAGCAGCATCTTATCTATCTAATAAAAGATGTACAGCCTGATAAATATACTGGAAGGTCGAAACGTAAAACCGTTTCCAAACCAAATCATATCTCAGCTAATCGGCTTGAGAAACAGTTACTGAAAACCCAATTACTATACGAAATTGAGCCAGCGTTGTATCGCCAAACCCTTAGGGCTGAGGGGACCAGCACTAATCTAATTAAGGGTAATATTGGTCGAATTGGTGTATCGAAAACCCTTAAAAAGGATCCTTCAGAGATTCTAAAGCTTTTAGTTAATCTTGATTCTATTACCCTTGCCCGTGATGATTTTGAATATAGAGTAACGCAGGTTCGGGGTAACAAGAATGATGGCTATTCTGCACGTTTCCGGCAGGTGATAAATGGCATACCTCTTCGTGCCGGCTCAAGGATCAAGTTTGATTCACAGGGGAATGTCACCCAGCTATCGGCCCAAGTAGTCGACCCATTACTTGCCGACATCCGGCCGTCAAAACTGGCAAGGTCTGAAGTGATTGAGATAGCTGAAAGATCAGTAGAAAAACACCTCAATAAGCCTGATCTTCAATTTATCATGATCGATAGGGTCCCCATAAAACTTAGTTATAAGACCATAGATAATAATTTCACGCTGACCCCTTATTGGGAAGTCGTGTTTTTTGAGGTACAGTCCGGCGAGGGGTCTTATAGAGTTTTCGTTGATGGTCATACCGGTGAAGTACAAGTCACTAAAGCAGCAGATCATGTAACGACTCAATTTCAAACGGATGTGTGTGAACATGAGTCCGGTATCTCTTTAGATTTGTGTGAAGACGTAAGTATTACAATCCCGATTTATCCTCCGATTACTATATTTTCAACCGTCAAAGATGTTATTGAGGAATCGTCTACAGGCCAGTTTATTTGCAAGCTTTCGGGTTTATGCCAAGACCCCCAAGCTAAGAATCCATGGGAGGTTATAAATAATATGGAAGATTGGCTTTCAGAGAACACTGGTGGTGTTTGTTGTAGTGAGGTGGGTGGGCTTTCTGATTCCGTTGACGTAAAAATCAATACTCAGGGATCCGGCGGTCCTTCATATAATCACGGTACCGGAACTCTTTCTTTCCCACATCCTAGTAGTCTTGATCCCGCAGTCTGGAATCCAGTCCAAACTCAAAAATTTGATGATATTGTTGTCCATGAGGCATCTCATGCAGTCCTTCGTGGTGTTAATGAGGACCTATCTGCGGCAATAAATGATGGAGACCCTTGGGCGACGGCTATGAATGAAGGGTTTTCAGATGCCATGGCAGTACTTTACTCTGAAAAATTCGACCCTCCTGGAGATACAAAGGTCGGCGAGGGTGCCTTTAAAAGTGCTAGTGATATAAGAGATATTTCTGAAAGTAAAACCTTTGATGATTTTGTTGACAGCGCAGCAGCCGGAATGGCACAGCAAAATGGAAAAATATTTGGCAACTTTATTTATCGTGCACGACAAGCCGGGTTGACCGTCGATCAAGCAGCAAAAGCAGTTGTATTGATTGCTGAGACGGTAAATAGGAATGATGGTTTAGTTGATGATAAATTAGATGAAAAAGATATCAGGGACGCCATTGACGATATTTCAGTCTTAGATCAAGTGATTGGAACCATACTCGATGCAGTTTGGGGTCAGATGAATGGTTATGAAGACCCTCCTTCTGGCGGCGGATCAGGTACTCCCTTTGCCCCCTCATTTGTAACAGGAATATTCACAGGTTGTTATCAAACTATTAGTCTTTATAGTAATTCCTGGGGAGCATCATCAGGTGCAAGTCACTACAATGTTTATCACAGCACCACGGGTGCAGGTTACATTTATTCATTTAGTACATCATTTCCCAGTTCTTCGACTTATAACACCACCAACGTTTTTGTAAAGGTTAGTGCGTGCAACTCGAGCGGATGTTCAGGTTTATCAGCTAGTAGTTTTCATCAAGTACATCTGTGTGGCGGTTAAGAATAAAACTGTTATCTGTCACATAAGTTGTGTGAGGCGGAAGTGATATATTTTCTTCCGCCTCATTTTGTTAATGTTGACTGCGCTTTCACTTTTCACCAATGCTATTGGATCGCCTAGAAACAAATCTTAACCAGTCAGCTTGCGCACTATCGCCCGTCCCAGAATCCCCAACTTATTACCGCCGGAAAATCTCGCGGTGTGAGTTTTCTCCACGCCCTGTGCATAGTTGCTGCGGCGTGAATAGTCGATGCTGATGTCGAGAAAAACGGGCTGGTGGTGGGCTGCGGTTTCCAGTGCGTGACGCAGGGCGACTTCTATATCGTTGTTGTGTCTGACCGGAATATAGCCGCACTCGATGGAGTCGGCAAAGGCGCCCCAGTTGATATTGCCGAGTTGCGTGCAGGTACTTTGACTGTCACTGACCCGCTGGCTGTGATTAATCCGCGAGAGTTTTCCGTCATTAAATATGCAGTAGATAGTGCCGAGGTTTTCACGGACGGCGGTCAGTGCTTCCATACCGCTCATCAACATGGCGCCGTCGCCGAGTATGCCTATCACCTGTTTGTCTGGGTTAACCAGCTTTGCCGCGTTAACCGCTGGCATGCAATAGCCCATGGCATTGAAGCTTGAGGGGGAGATAAAGCTGCGCGGGGTATTAATTGGCATTAACTCGGCGGCTAGATAGGTGTGCAGGCCGTCGTCGGTAATAATAATGGCGTCGTCGCTGACTGCGGCACGGAGCTTGTCAAAAAATACTGCGGGGTTTACTAGCCCTCTGCTGTTATGGCCCAGCCACTCTTTTTTAAACAAGGCTTTTTGGATGGCTATATCGTCGACCAAGACTTTTCTGCTTACTGCTGAGGGTTGTTGTTCTTGGATTTTGTAGAGCAGGTCGGTGGTGATCTGTTGAATATTACCATGCAGTGCCGTCGCCCTCTGTTCTTGGTCGTCGTCGCTGCCGCCTTTTTCGCGGGTGTCGCTGGTAATATAAATAATATTCTGGGGTAGTTCTGCACTTTCGCTGGCAGTATCGACTTCATTTAGATTGGTGCCTATGGCGAGCAGGCAGTCGCAATCTTTAAAGGCATTCTCTGCACTGGGCACCGCTGCATGGCCAAAGATCATGCCGGCGTGCAACGGATGCTGGGCGGGAAAGCTGCTGACTCCAGAGAGGGTTGTGCAGACTGGTGCACCGATCTGTTGGGCCAGGGCAATGACTTGGGTTTGGGCGTCCACTGCACCCCAGCCGACGATAATACCTGGGTGCTGTGCGTTGAGAAGCTGTATCGCGACGGCGCTTAAATTTGCATCGCTGATGGGTTCGACTTCTTGATTGACGCTTTGGCTCTTCTGACCGAAGAGTGGCAGAGGCTCGTCTATATCGACGGAAAGCATTTGAATGTCGAGAGGAATCTCGACAAACACCGGGCCTGGCCGATCACTGGTGGCGAGGTTATAGGCGGTGAAAAGTGTCTCGACGATCTGTTGATGCTCGCTGATACTGTAGACCGCTTTGGTCAGCGGTTTGAGAATTTCCTTGGCGTCGATAAAGTGGGAATGGCTTTCCTTGCTATGGGCGCTACCAGCAATTATCAAAAGCGGAATGCCAGCCAAGTAGGCTTCGCCTATACCACTGATTGCATGAGTCACTCCGGAACCTGAAACGATCAGCATGGTGCCAACGCTGCCGGCGCGAGTGCGACTGACCGCATCGGCCATAAAGGCGGCGTTCATTTCATGATTGACTAAAAGAGGGGTGATCAGCTCGGACTGATTTAGCTGATCGTAGATCTCAGCGTTTTGCACGCCCGGTATCCCAAAAGTATGGGTAATGCCAAGCTGCTCCAGTGCGTACTGGGTTAACCATGCGCCGCTTTTATTCATCAAACTCTACCGTCCCTGTGTGAGCTTTTAATCAGCTGATATGACCTGTGGTTCTGATGCGCTTGGCACCTATAAC
>Ga0209712_10005163_pt1 | contig 10248 bp, 8 predicted proteins | sample ArcOceMetagenome_FD_187443 | JGI IMG/M metagenome (GOLD analysis project Ga0209712, IMG submission 187443) | Marine eukaryotic phytoplankton communities from Arctic Ocean - Arctic Ocean - Greenland ARC118M Metagenome (SPAdes) (version 2) | ecosystem: Environmental > Aquatic > Marine > Oceanic... | reverse complement strand
GACTCTGTCCATCGCTCATTTCATATTTCTAAATCCGGTTCTACGACAGACGTGATAACGGTCTTAGGCGACCGTTATCTTCGATCATATTTCTAAAGCATCTGTATGCGTACAATGAGCGTTGCAATCCTTCAATTGTTGGAGTCTTGGAACCAGGACAACATCGTCACCCCAGTCACACTTCTTCATTTCCTTCGTCCCCAGCTTAATGAACAATACATTGCACATTTTCTTGCCAAGGCAGGGCGACCTGCTAAAGTTGAATACATTGGCACAGTCGTCAGGTGTAATACCCAAATGCATACCTAGCACAGATGTATCTTTGGTAGTATACTTCCATTGACCCCCATTCAGTCGAGCAGCAACCCCGCAGCAGATTAAGGCCTCGATCAGTTGCTCGTTTGTGAGACAAAGAGCACTTGCCAGGCTATGAGGGTTATCGTGGTCAGCCTTGACAGCGTAATACCATTCCTGGGACGTTTCAAATGTCTTCAACGCTGCTTGGAAATTGCGTGTAACTTCTTTTTTATGATTCATATCGAAGACAGTTTCTACCCCACACTAGATTGATATGGTATCTATACGTGTGTAAAATCCGTCTTCGATCGGACTTGATTCGATGAAGTGATATGCATCTGCAGTGTACATTTACCCATTGAACTTAGTTTTACACGAGCGTTGAGTAGAAGAGAAGATTTCCTTTTTTTTTGGCTTTTTGTCAGATTTTAGTGCGCGGTCGAATATGATTGGTCTAGAGGACCGTTGCGTAGAGTCTACAGTATTCCTGGATATGGCCAAAATAAACGTCCGTGTCGGCTAAAAGGGGATTGGGGGTTCAAGCTAGGAGCAGCACCACCCGTCCTCTTACATTTTATATTACGATGCTTTCTCACTCCAACTTTGTTTACGCCATATGGCTTCCACATCACTTTTTTGTGGTCCATGCAATTCCCTACTTATTAGGGATTACGTGGCATTCTATTCTCCTGCTGCTGTTGCCTTGACACTTTGAAGCCTTCCCTTTTGCATGTGTACGTTCTTTTGGGCAATATGGAACCTGACGGGGAAATTACCCGGGTCGGCGGGTGAACGTACGTGTTATTCAACCAAGTTCAACGATTCGTACTTCCTCCGTCTATTCTTGTCCACTTGGTAGTCAGTTCAAAGAAGAGCTGCTCTGGTTCAAAGTATCGGAATATTTTTTTTAGATGGAAATTAGGGTCGTACCTAAAACTGATGATCCTTTTTAGATAGAAATTAGGATCCGAAGTGACAGAGACTTATGCGAATAGCGATAAAGGATTCTCAATTTATATTCTGAAGAAAAGGTAATAGAAAAGGTTCATTCCGCCATTGAGAATCTCGATTCAATCGGGGAAACTTATTACTTATGAAAATTCAACTGAGAATAAGCGTCAAGAAACATGCCATTCGTTTCTTTTCTGAAAACTGGATTTATTCTGAAAACTGGAAATTATTTTGTCCCTTCTTCGCTCCTCTTATAAATTCCGAGATAACCAAGAAATAGTTCACAATCTGAAATCGATACAACAATGAACTCTTACGGTAACTTAAACCAACTTCCTAGTGACAATTCGTCAGATTCGGAATTGCGTCTCACCGATAATGAAATGAAAACTGCTGCCCTTACTGAGCATTCGAAGACAACGAGTTTTTCAATGAAAGTAAGTAAATCATCCACTACATATTTAATATTCTGTTCATCAACGAAGCAATACTAACAATATTATCATCATAGCTCATGCGTCTGCTCGATTCGCGCCGCTATGATGCTTGTGTATCATGGACTATGGACGGCAAGGGATTCACCATCCGTGATATGGACTCTTTTACTAAGTATGTTCTTCCAGCATGTTTCCAGCAAACACAATTCTCCAGTTTTCTTCGAAAGGTAAGACGGAGATCTCTTTGATCATCTGTTTTGGAAAGGAAGTACATTATACTCACACTTCTCGTCTCTCTTAGCTTTATCGTTGGGGTTATTCTAAGCGTACTCGTGGTGGCGATGGAAAACCATGCACTTACTGGAACAAGGTCAGTAATATATAAGCTTTTTCCAAATGCTCTACACTTCGAGCTTTCTTGATACATGTTGATCTAACACAGTCTATCTTTATTGCAATGTAGGACTTTCGCCGTGGAGACTATGCTGCTTGTAAACGCATGGTGTGCGCGAGCGCCACTGCTGCTCCTGCAGCAGCAGCAAAGAAGGCCTCTGAAAAGAAATCCATCAAGAAAAACAGGAGTGCCGATCATGTTTCGAAACCCAGCGAGAAACTTATACTTCCTGACGACAAGAGTGCTACTGATGCTCTCCCTCCCTTGCCTAGTAAAATTCAAAGCCTTCCAGCACTTGTTCCCAGGAGGATTGCAAATGCTCCTCCCACCAGCATGATGGACGACTGCTATACTCCCATGAATAACGGCTCATCTTTTGGATTGCCCAACAGAATGATGCAGGATTCATCTCCAATCCCTCGTACAGTCTCTAATAATTCTACTACAGATTTGACTGACACTATGACAGCTAGATTCCTTGATCAGATCATGTCGAATAGAAGAGCCGAACTCGAGCAAGATATCGAGAGGCAACTTCAGGTGCGTGTGATTGAAATGCAGCTTGCCCAGCAGCAGGAAGCAAAGAGACATGCTATCATTAGGTTGATATTGTCCATAGAGAATCAGAACATATCTGGGATCTAAACGTCGAGCCAGGGGCAAAGCACATTTGCCACATTTGATGGAAGAAGATCGCTACATTTTTATATTAGCATTTTCGGATAAAAACTACTACATTTACATTCCAAGTCAAAGTTTCATGAATTCAAACACATTCAAAGGAAATTACTGTATCATAAACTAAAAAGAGAATGCTCTCATCGAACTTATACTCTTGTTGTTGTGAACGTTCTGGCATTTTTGCTCAGACAGCAGTCTAATTAAAATATGCAGTCAAATTCAGAAATACAGTCTATCCCGTGGTTGTCAAAAAAGAATTTGTGAAGAGTTTTTCAAGAAAACGCGTGCGTTTTATGACATGTCTGCATTGCTGGCAGAAAGCGCTTCAGAAAGATGCTTATTGGATTCTGACACTCAGAAATAGGAAAGAATCCCAGGTACGTACATTCAACAATGCCTGACAATTTATGATAAGTCACATCTTCAATCTTCAATCGAAATCGAAATCGGCAAGATCCAGAACCGGTAGGTATATAATATATAATCAATCGTTCCAAAATAATTGACGTACGACGCATCAAGAAACCACAGTATAATCAATCATTCCAAAATAATTGACGACAGAAGACGCCTGTCCTTCTACACGAACGTGCAGATTGAAGATGTCTGGCAATTTAAGAATAGAGAAGAATTTATTAATCGTTCACATTTTCAATCTGTTAAAAAAATACAAAAATGTGATTACAAAATATTTACGACAGAAGACGCCAAAAAGGCCGTCAGAAATAGGAAAGGAAACCCAGATACGTACATACGCCTAGTAATTTAAGGTAGAGAAGAATCACATATTCAATCTTCTCTGTTATAACATTGTAACAAGTATACCCCCATATAAAAGTGACGGATCCAGTCATTTCCAAAATAATTGACGACAGAAGAAGACGGCTGCCTCGCTGTCAGAAATAGAAAAAGAATCCCAGGTAGTACGTACATTATTCAACATGCCGGCATTATTAAGATAGAGAAGAATCACATCACATCTTCAATCTGTTATCTGTTATCAGGTTCCAAAAAATACAAAAATGATGGATCCAGTACCTACCGGTATTCGAGTATGCTGTATATTCAATCATTCCAAAATAATTGACAGAAATAGGAAAGGAAGTATATTATTCAATCATTCCAAAATAATTGACAGAAATAGGAAAGAATTCCAGGAACGTGCTTATTATAAATATGTCTGGCAATTTAAGATAGAGAAGGGAAGAATCACATCTTCAATCTGTGAAAGTACAAAAGTCAAAAGTGATCGGCAAGATCCAGTATGGTCAATCATTCCAACATATTGACGACAGACGCCTGGCAATTTTCACTTTCCAAATTGAAAATCACGTTGAATACGCCCCCCGTAATTTAACAATTATAAATTCACCCGGTAGAATTCTTCCAAGAAGGTTTGTACCGGTAAGGAACAGCTTCCTTCTTGTACCAGCAACTGAAAGTTCTTTTATATTGAATATGTTTACCGGTACGTCACAATTGTTGTACAATTTTGACTGTTGTAGGAGGTGTCATACTAACAACAGATGTTCAATTTTGACTGGTGTACGAGAGGGAAGTCCAAATTGAACATCAACTTTAATATAGTGATTTGTCGCAACGCAAACACTTCATACAGCAAACACTACTCTGATTTGCAAAAGGCCACAAGAAAGTGAGTGTAGGAGGTGTCATACCAATAGTCGTTCAATTTTGACTAGTGCGAGCGAGAAGTCCAAGCGAGAAGTCCAAGCGAGAAGTCCAAATTGAACATCAATATGAATAGTGATTTGTCGCAACGCAAACACTTCATACAGCAAACACTACTTTGATTTGCAATAGGCCACAAGAAAGTGAGAAGCAAGTTGCAAACTTGCAATAACAATAGTTGTTCAATTTTGACTGTTGTACGAGAGGGAAGTCCTGGACGTCCAAATTGAAATTCAACTTGAATACAGTCATTTGTCTTCATACAGCAAACACTACTTTGATTTGCAATAGGCCACAAGAAAGTGAGCAAGTAGCAAGCCTGCAATAACTATAGTTGTTCAATTTTGACTGTTGTATGAGAGGGAAGCCCAAATTGAAAATTGAACATCAGCATGAATAGTGATTTGTTGCAACGCAAACACTTCATATATCAAACACTACTTTGATTTGCAGAGAAGCAAGCTTGCAATATTGCAAATTCTAAGTGCTGGCAGAATCAGAGAAGCAAGAAGCGCAATATTCAAAGTACTTGTACTGGCGGGCAGTAGGGCACCGGTCATTTTGAATTCACGAGTTGAGTGGGTAACCTAATACTCTAATTACTAATGTAGTAGCTTGCTAGTGACGCGACGGATACCTCAAAAGTTTCTCTCTTCTCCCTCACCCTTCGTCCTTCGTTTTGTGCATTATTCAATATTCAATATTGACAAAACATAACACAAGTTGAATAGTACCACAAAATACGGCATAACATATTTCCATTACCCTACTTTCGCTTGTAGTACACATACACCCTCTGCCTGCACCTTGATTATTACAAATGGATCTACTACACGCACCAGGCTACGCTTCATCTGATTCCGATTCAGGAGAACTTCAACATCAAAAGGATGTCCAAGTTTCGCACAAAGAAGCACCAAAAGCGAAACTCCCAGACCGCCGGATCCTTCAAGCTGCTCCCACACCGTCCATCCTAGCATCCGTCAAAGCAAATCACGCCCTTGATAAAATATACGGAAACTCCACCGCACTTGCGAATTCCAACAATGGTAATGGTAATGGTCCAGGAGCAGGAGCAGGAGCAGGAGCAGGAGCAGCAACCGGAGAAATGGTCCTCATGAATAACCCGCTCAAGTCACAACTCATGCAACCAGTCCAAGGTCCTGCTATTTTAGACCCAAATGGAATACAAATTGTCAAAAAGAAGAGGGGAGATGAGAGCCACATCAAGGCCAATGTCACCTTTGACCATACCTCCTTTGAAGAACAGAGAAATGCATTTCAGAGAACGGGGCAGGCGCGGGCTCCAGATGAAAGGGGCAGTTTCGTCGATAGAGGAATCTATGGCCATACCAGAAGAAGAAAAAATGCAGAGACGGGAAGATTTGAATTCGTCTCGGAAGATGTGTACCAGGCTGATGTAAAGGCCAAGAGAAAAGAATGGGTAAACGAACCCGAGCATTTTGAGCAATACGACGACGCAGACGCAGATACCACTGGTGAAAGTGGTGCAGCAAAATCAAAACCTACGAAACGCAAGAGGAAAGAGGCGGAACTCATTCACGACTCGGACGATGATATTAACTACGGCATCTGGGGTCCTCCTACGAAAGAAATTGTGGAACGGCAAAAGGAGCAAATGACAGATGTCGAACGAGCGGGTGGAGTCGAAAGTTCTCTACCGGATGAAATCATTGCAGAACGTGCTGCGGTAGCCGAACGCGATCGCCAAAAGGGTAAAGAGACGGAAGAAAGAGAGAATCAGGACTTTGACAAGCTCGTCGAAAGAAAGATGAGTCATTTGTTACCGCCTAGGATTGATGGGGAGGAAGCAAAAGCCTGCGAAGCATCGTCTACATTCCATCCACCACAGAGTGAAGAATTCAATTACAAGGGGGAGAGCTGGCTTGTCCCCAATACTGATTTCAGAGAAAGTGCCGAATTTGGTGATCTTGAGCACCATAAATGTTATGTGCCGAAAAAATGTGTTGCAAAGTTTACAGGGCACAACAAGGGGGTGCACAGAATTCGATTATTTCCTGGAACGGGCCATCTTCTCTTGTCTGGTGGGCTTGATGGTAAATGTAAGGTCTGGTCTGTCGCAGGAAAGAATGTGATGAGAACTTATATTGGGCATTCTGCAGCCGTGAGAGATGTTCAATTCAATAATGATGGTACCAAATTCCTTTCTTGCAGTTTTGACCGTTTCATTAGATTGTGGAATACCGAAACAGGTGCTGTTGAAGGTACCTACACCAACCGTCGTGTGCCATATGTTGTCAAGTTTTATCCCCTGGACGACTCAATATTTGTGGCGGGATGTTCAGATAACAAAATTGTTGCTTACGACTCAAAGTCAGGAGAAATTACGCAGGAATACAATCATCATTTGGCACCTGTCAACACTATTACTTTTGTGGAAGATCGAGGAATGAAAATGATTACGAGCTCTGATGATAAGAAAGTCCTCATTTGAGAGTGGGATATTGGCGTGCCAATCAAATACATTTCAGATCCAACCATGCACTCCATGCCCGTGATTACCTTACACCCCTCTGGATCTTACTTCGTTGGGCAGAGCTTAGATAACCAGATTGCAGTCTACCAGGGTAGGGATCGTTTTGCAGTCCAACGCAAAAAGAAGTTTACTGGGCACCAGGTCTCTGGTTATGCGTGCGATATTGCCATCAGTCCAGATGGACAATTTATGTGCAGCGGAGATGGAAATGGGAAGCTCTTTGTGTGGGAATGGAAAAGGGGCAAATTACTCCAAAAATATCGTGCACATGATAAAGGCCCGACGATTGGATGCGTGTGGCACCCCGTACTTCCTTCTACTGTCTTTACGTGCGGGTGGGATGGTGTGATTAAAATGTGGGAATAGGATGTGTTTTCTATTTAAAAAAATAAGATACTAAGTTCCGAGTTACTCGCTATGAAAAAAAAGCATTTCTTAAAATAGAAATGTGCACGTTGTGTAATATGGACCTACGAGTTTGTCTTATATTGAACAACTCAAAAGAGTTTCCGAAGCCTTTTATTCTCCTTGTTTAGCTCCTGGTTCTGAATACTCAATTGTTGCATCTCTTGTTGATTGTGTGCCAACATCGCAGCTACCTCATCTGATTGCCGCTGCATCTGTGTAAGAAAATCTACTTGCAAAGCCTGTATCGATTCTTCTACATCATCGCGCAGTGAATCAGCCGCCTCATCAATCATATCTTGGAATTCACTCTTTCTCAACGAAATAATTGGATTACCACCCTCCTCATCGTTCTTCGTCGCATTCGTCGTACTCACTTCCCGCACGATTTCTGGCGGCCCCACCGTTTCGTTATCGATCAGTTTGGTCGGTCTAGTAAAGTTGGAATCATCATTAACAAGAAAGCCATCACCACTATCATCGTCTTCTTCATCAATGGTACGTGTACTTGCATTTCCTGTATATTTAAGCTTTGTGGCATTGGCACTGGCATTGGCACTTCCATCATTCTTTTTCAATGCCTTGAGACGTTCATACACGGCATCAAAATTCTCCATCATTTGATCTGCCTCTTCCTCTGACGAATCACTCTCAGACCCATCATCATCGTCACCAAATGTCAAATCATCCACTACGTGTACTGGTGCATGCCGTTTCACGCGATTGTCAAATGAGACCGACATGTCCTTTTTATCTTTTGCAAACAAGTCTTTTGTGGGATTGGATAAAGGAGGCGACGCAAATGATGAAGAGATATTTGTATTTGTACTAGATCGTTGTGGGGATGATGTCGTGACTTTAGTTTTTGTGACACGTTTAGTGGTGCTTGGTCGCCGAGGGGACGATGTTGTGAACTCGCTAGTGCTGGTGGAGGTGCGTTCGACATTTGGCTCTGGCTCTGAATCCGGCGAGGTACTAAGATTAGAAGACCCTAATCCTGATCCACCACTTCCACTGATGCGTTGTGGAGAAGAGGAGGATGTGAATACCTTCCGCGTGGTCGTGGTTCGTTTCACAACCCTTTCCGTTCGTTTCGATGGCATTGTGCCAGTGCCAGTGCCAGTGCCATCAGCATCAGTCATGGTACTCGCACTCGCACCAGATGCAGATACCGATGGAGGATCTTCCTTTTGAATAACGGAATACGTAGTTTTAGAAATTTCCTTTCTCGAGGGTGTGGTTTTCTCCCGTTCCACTGTCACTCCTCCATCCTCTGCCAACGAAACTGTCTTTTTGACAGCTGGCGTCGACGCCGTTGCCGATTTCATTTGTACAAATTGCAACGTCTTGACAGGATAACGGATGGACGACGACGACGACTCCGAAGATGTCAGATCCATGGTACAAAGTGGACCCTGACCCGTCTGTCTCAAATCATACGTAAACACCGTCCCTGTCTCAGTCCCCACCGCCCAAGTATACCCATCGTGATGAAACGCAAATGACGTCAATCCACCCCTCCCACTACTATTACCTGTATGACCATCCCATGGTGTCACGGTCTGAATGGTTTGCTGTGAATGGATATCATGAAATCCTACCGTACCGTCCATGGAACAACTCGCTGCTAATACCTTGTTCATGGGTGAGAATGCCACATCTGTAATGGCGGCAGAATGCCTCTGTTCCAACACTTTCACGGGTGCATTCCCAATGCCATTCCCAGTACCAGATTTGATACCACTAATACTACAATCCCAAAGTAACAAACTCCCATCTCTAGCACCAACCAACAACGTCCCATCACTAACATCCGAAAATTCAAAACAATCCGCTCCACCCCCATATAGATTTGGGCGAGTATTCAATAGTGCAACCCTGGATCCAGATTTTAAATGAAATAATTCAACAGCGATATTGTTCATGGGGCAGGATGGTGATGTGCCATGGAGTGCGACTACGTGTGTATCGGATGGATCCATGCAGCTTTTAATGCAGGATGGTCGGCCCATGTTTCGTGCATTAGTATTAGTAGTAGTATTGGTATCGGTAGTAGTGTTTGACACGTGTTTCATTTTGAAACAGCGCACTCGGCTTATTTTCTTCATATCCCATACAGATGCAGCACCACTGGTATCGGATACACATAGATATCTGGATTTGGCAGCTTTTCCACCAAAGGAAATAGATGTTGCAGCAGCAGCATCTACAGCTGTTACTCCTGCTACTCCAGGATTAGATTGAAAATTTGAAAATGATTCGAGTTTGGATTTTGTATTGTAGTGCGTCAAAACTACATTGTGTGAATTCTTATTTAATGAGTTTGAACATGAAACAATCACTGATTGATATTGTGATTGATATTGGAATCGATATTGGAATTGATTAGTTGATATTGATATTGATTGGTGGTGCATAATTACTATGATTGATTCTTGGATTTGATTCGCTAGTAGTAGTAAAGAAGCCAACTGACTAACATCAAACTGACTAACATCAAACTGACTAACATCAAACTGACTAACATCAAACTAACAGACAGACTCACCTTGACCATTATGATTCCAAGCTAAATCACTGACAACCAAATCAGAATCAAAATCAAAATCAGAGTCACTATCATTTCCATTTCCATTTCCATTTCCATACGGTTGGAACTGTTCAACTCCTTTTCCAGTTCCAGCCAATGACTTTGCATGGAAGAGGTTGCTCCCCTGGGCCGTCGTTGACTTGGCAATGTCCCATGTTGTCACTGAAGGACCGCAGGCTATTGCCAAGATTGGAGTTGATGCACTCATTGGTTACTGTACTTGGACACGTCCTGACTATGGACTATGGACTATGGACTGGACTACAGTACTAGACTAGACTAGACC
>Ga0209712_10005159_pt1 | contig 10254 bp, 7 predicted proteins | sample ArcOceMetagenome_FD_187443 | JGI IMG/M metagenome (GOLD analysis project Ga0209712, IMG submission 187443) | Marine eukaryotic phytoplankton communities from Arctic Ocean - Arctic Ocean - Greenland ARC118M Metagenome (SPAdes) (version 2) | ecosystem: Environmental > Aquatic > Marine > Oceanic... | reverse complement strand
ATACTTATATACCAATTAAATACCTAGAGGCTAATAAGACTAAGAACTATCCTTTGAGGCTTGTAGTGTATTCTTATATCTGTTCTTATGTGTTATATAAGATTTAGAGTTCTTATAGTACCTATGTAGTATTATAGATTACTGTGATCCGTGTTACTAGGGTTGTTAGCTTGCTTATATAGGTTTGGTTGCTTGCCTCTTATTAGTCTTCTTATATCTCTCTCTTATCTTCTTAGTTCTTTACTTATATTTCTTATTCTCTTTCTATTGTTATTGTATCTTTGGTGAGCTCACGAATGCTGGGATTACTTGAACTCTTGCATATTAGGGGTTCACCTAGTGTTTAGACAGGTTTATTGTGCATATTTATATGTTTCTTTGGTTGGATCCCTTAGGGTGTGAGGTTGGTATATATCCTTTTTAGTTTGCATGTTAAGTAGAGTTTTAAGATACTTGGTGCCTCTGTATAGATTGTTAATAACTTTATGAAGATATGTGCTTAGAAGTTTTCCTATATCGTTTAAATTGATTATATTTACTTATAACAAAACAATTGAATACTATGAAAAACCTAACACCACTACTAAGATCCGCTATTATAGACGGGAACAGTAAATCTATATTAGTTGCCAAGTCTATTAGGTCTGGAATTTACTTACACGTCTATGCACCTACTGAAGATATCTATGAAAACAGAACTAGTGGTACTAACGATATTGTTGCAGGTACTATTGTAATTAAACCTGGTAAATTTAGTAGTAGTATCTATAATAGATGTAAATCTTATAATAGCGCATGGAAACTTAAAAGTGATGATAGTCCGTGTTTCTTACATGGTCAAGTTACTACCTATCTTATAGCAGATTTATCAGCTTATAGTTCTAGTTATGCTGGTCGAGTTGAAGAAAGTCTTGCACCTATTCGTGATAGTATATTTAAAGATTGTATTAAATATGAAGGTAGTAAATCTGAATATAGAAAGCTTGTTGATACTTCTGATCTTCTTTTAAAAATAAAGAAATTTAAGAATATTGTTGCTGAGATGATCGATCATGATATGTCTCTTGAACTTAATAGAAACTTATTCTTACAGTTTTAAATCTTATTCTGGATTACAAACTTCTTCTGCTATCCGGTCTGCTTCCTTTTCCCATGGTCTTAATCTGTATGGAAACCAATATTGATATTGGATTCCTCTGTATATAAAGCAACCTTTACCCTTTCCTAATATTTCTGTATGTAGTTGCCAAACGTGAACCAATTCGTGTAGTAGTATGAATTCTAATTCTTCAATAGTACACAGTGGACTAAGATCTACCATATATACGCCTTCTCCTATCTTTCTTGTTAATCCTAATATACCTGGAAATAGTGGACTGTAATCTATATAGACTATTGGTTGCATGAAACTTGGTCCCGTGAATAGTTTATCTTGTAACTGTTGGGTAACATCGGTTATAGCCGGAATTACCCTATCTTGTGGTTTTAAGATTTGAGATTGTATATTGAACGATAATAGTAATAAGAATATAAGATGCTTCATACTCTATATAATAGCCTCTTATTTTACTTTAAGTAAGGTCTCTATCATATCAGCATTACTCATATAGATTGCAAGTTGTCTGCCATTTAATGGGGCTCCACGCTTCATACCTGATACTATTTCTTGGATAACTCTTAAGTCTACCTCTCCGGTATTTACATACCTTTCCCATTCTTGATTACTGATCATTACTACTTTTGTATTTTTATTCCCATGTTTGAATTAAAGGGATTAGGGATAGATCCTTTCTGAGAAAACTTGAAAGATGCTGTTTTAAACGGAACCGCCTTAAACTTAAATATGTTCTTTTTAACAAGCACATCTAGATATAATTGTTTTACATCTGTTGCCATTTGAGAAAATTTAGTTAGCTCTTTACTATATAGATCATTTAACTTGTTTGCTATTTCAACATGAATTGCATAGAATACTATACCAATTTGATTTCTCCCCATCTTAGGATATCCTGCTGTATATGTGTCTAGCATCTTTTTATCCCACTTCATACCAGCTTTATTCCATAATTCTGTAAGAAATTCTTTAAATTTAACCTCATCTTTATATAATTCATCTAAGTATGCAACTACTGATTTTTGATCTAATTGCTTAGGTCCTAGTCCAGTCTGTTGCGATAGGTACCAGTATCCTGAATTTGCCTGATCCTTTATATTAATCGAAGACAAGTTCATTATATTATCATAAGTACCCGATCCTGATAGTTTAGGAGCATCTACCCATGGTTCTATAACATTACTAAAGAAATCCATTTCACTAGTTCCTTCCGGTAATACTATTGTTTGTTTATTTAATGCATGTATTTTTCTAATGATAGTGTCTCCTGTTGGGGTTCCTCCTCCACCTGCCTTTGAAGATACGCTATATCCATCAAAATAGAAATCGACAAGCTTTTCATTTGAGCTTTTTGGAAATGACATACCAGTATTAACATCTGATAGTAAATTAAATAATGCAAAACCTCCTAATATCTCACCATAATCATTTTGAAAGTTATTAATAGATAATTGATCTATCCCTTCAAATAAATCCTTACTTATTGGATATTCAATTGATTGTATAGGTGCTGTTGAATATTTTTCGAATGTTGTAAATTTGCCTTTATTTGTAGTATTATCAAATAATTCTTTAGTAGACTTTAAGATGAAATTAGTATAATTTTCTGGATATCCTCTTGCTTCGATAGCTGGTTTAATAACAGATATTAGAGCTGCTGCTGATTTATATTCAGCTTTAGTAATTTTTAAATTATCTGGTGTAAGATCTTTTCTACCAATAACCGAATGTTCACCGTCTTTACCTACTTTATATCTATTAGTAATTACAAAGGAATCTCCCTTTTTATAAGTTTTACCTAATTTATCAACAGAAGGTTTCTTTAAAATTATTTTATAAGCAAAATACTCACTAGAAACAGGACCAATACCCATACTTTCAATTTCATACGACTTTTTATCAAGTCCACCTACTTCTTTAAGGAATTCAGTTATTTTAGACTCAGCATTACCATCATTCGAACCAAAACTTGCTCTAAGTACTTCACCAGTATCTCCTTTCCTAGAAGAAACTCCTGCAAAATCCTTTGATTTCATAAATCCTTTAAATCCTTCCAGCCAAAACGACTGTATTGACTTTTTGCTAGGCTGTTTAGCCTCATTCATTGCCATTTCAAATCTCGTTCTAATATCTCCAGTTGTTCCCATAATTTACTTTTTTGCTAAATGTGTAGTTATTTTCACAGTATCTATTTCTTTATCTAACTGCTTTATTAATTTAATGTTATGCTTATCGTCATCGAAGAATGTAATGTCAGTATATCCTCGTTCTATGAAATATCGCATTGCTGATTTCTTTCTTTCTTGTATATTTCCGGTAAGTCCATGAACTGGATCGTTAACTGCCCATATTAAGTGCTTATCAATATGAAACCCAACATGGTAACGTAACCACTCATAAATCATATCCTGATCATCCCTTGCTGTGATAATTCCAATAGCAATACCTTTTTTATAGTTCTTTTTAAGAATACTGAAGTATTTATCTATTAATTTACCGGCTTTCATAATCTCTAATGATTTAAATTGATCAAAATCAAGAATATGTGATGGATTTTTCTCATAACTGTTGAATTCTTCTGGAGTTAACTCAAATTTCTCACCGGTTTTAGAATCGGTAACAATAATCTTAGCAGATGATATTGCTATAGTGTCATCAATATCGAATATTAATATCTTATCGTGTGTGTATTTTTCGTTAAGTTCTTCCATTTTATTATATTATAAGCCTATATGACACCAGTTTCTATTTATAGTACCGTCTAAATCAGTAAATGTTTCAAATTTAATTGATTTAACGTTAATATCTTTAGAAATATTACAAGAATATTTCTTTTTTTCATATCTAATGTTTCTATCTGGACTAAAGTATATATCATACATCGGAGTACCACATAACGATCCTTTACTTTTAATTTCAGAAGACGTATCGCTAGCAAATTCATTTTTGTTAATCAATTTAATAAATGACTGTTCTAGGTTGTCAGTTGCAAACCTTGAAAGAATACCAGAATGCTGGTCAATAAGACTCCAAGGTGTACAATATATGTTACAATCCGAAGTTTCAAGATTAACATCTGCTGCAAATCTAACTGGTGTATTATTTGTAATTAGCTTTTGTGCACCTTCGCGTGTTATTTGATATGCATGTGCTGCATAATCTGGACTGTATTTCTTATATTCTGCAATATGTTTAAATTTACCATTAAATCCTTCATCATAATGTGGTATATTCTCACCAACAAGGCCCCACATGAAAATATCAAAATCTACACCAGATTTTTCAAATGATATTTCATGCAATCTACCTGTTATTTTCTTTTTTAAAAATAGCGTGTTAATTCTAATATCATCTTCGATTATTAGGCACGATTCATGTCCATCTTGTAAAAACTTTTCATAAGCTTTCATGTGGGATAGTGAACATGCAATAATATTCTTCGTTAATAATCCGTTAGGATCTATAAATGTCTTAGACAATACACCATCTTCAATTAATACACCAGTACTAGGTAAAGATTTACCATCAACTGCTTCAATAAATTCATGATTATACCAACCCGCGCTTTCTAACTCACGTTTGACTGATTCTCTTCTATCAATTTGCGATTTTAAATTAATAACATATATCTTTTGAAAGTCCATTGATTTATTGATTTTACATGTGTATATATTAATTATATAGTAAAATCAATAAATGTTTCTTACTTATTGTAAATTAACATTGTCTACAATAAGTTGTCTTACGAATTTCAGTTTGATCTTCCGCGTCAAAAGTTTTATTGGTTGACCATGCAAATGAATAAACAACACCACTAGTGCTGTTATAATTTATGCCATCACCATCTGATGTATAATGAGCTGGGTGTATTCCGACCGAGGCATTACGAGTACCAGTAGGAGGTATTGTTAGAACATATTGCTCTCCACTATACGCTGGGCTATTAAGTGATATAGAACTCACGTAGTTTGCGTTCTGTATTCCTCCAAAATGCCCTACATATATTTCTCTATCGTTTTCTTCTGGGATGTTTGAGTAGACAACTACCCCCATAGCGTCAAAAGACATAGGGCTATTATTATTATAAGTTTTAGCCATCAGCCTAATATAAATTGTTTCGGATGAACCATTATTAATACTATGTACCTTTCCGGTATTATATGCAGCATTATATTCACCATACTCGTTACCATCGTAAACGGGATATGATGAACCCCCTGAGTCTGATTTAACCTCTCCAACCCAAATATTTTCAGAACTTGCAGCAACAGGTGGTGGTGGCCCGTCGCCGATACCTGATCCTGAGCCTGATCCTGAGCCAGCGCCTTCATCTGGCGAATCCAATACAGCGGCTCCAATAAAAAAGGTAGTAGGAGTAGTTATTCCTTCAGGTGTAGCACTTGTGTTAGCAAAATCACTATCTTGAAGCAACACTGTTAATTTAGTTGCGGTATTTGATGGATATCCTAACATATCCGTGTATTCATAATTCATTATTGAAAGGTCAGAAGTTCTCACACTGTTCTCACTATATCGTGCATATGAAATAACAGGCACATGTTTTATATCAAAGTATTTACCACTAACAGCATATAAATAAAAAGTACCTACTGACACATCCGTACCTGCCTCAGCTGTTCTTGTTTTTGATAGAGGGTTATATGTCCAAGTGCCCTTAGTCGGCGTGGGGTTTGGTATGTATGTATTTGATAGAAACTCTGGAGTCTCTTCAAATTGTCCGAATGCTGTTGTCATATCTTTTTATTGTTTTATTAAATGGGTGCGCTATGATAGGCATCCACTGTGCAGTAAATTTAATGTTACTGTATATCCTTTTCCTCCATTAAAACCGAACGTCTTTTTAATACCATAACTAGATCCACTTACTAATTGAATTGCAGCAGTAGAGGTTGTTCCTAAAGTAATAAATACAGTTCGCGTACTTATTGGATGTGTATATGTTTTTACAGTTGTTTCTGTACCACTTGAACTAGTTTTAAATATCTCATACCCTACGTTTCCTCCATTGTTAGATGAGCCATATGATGCCATAAAGCCCGTTATATAATATTGGGATAAAATACCAGTTGTTGGAATCGTAATAAACGCATTCTCAAAGCCGGCTGTTGTACATGATACATCATAGGCTATTGGGTTGATTCCTATAAATTCATTACATGATGTTGAATATTGTCCAATACCACCCTGACTACCTGTTGCTCCTTGGAAACCGTCAGCTCCTTGGAAACCTTTTTGACCTTGGAAACCTTGATCACCTTTAGTTCCTTTTAAACCTTGGAAACCTTGATCACCTTTAGTTCCTTTTAAACCTTGGAAACCTTGATCACCTTTAGTTCCTTTTAATCCTTGAAAACCTTGATCTCCTTTAGTTCCTTGATCTCCTTTAAAACCTTGAGCTCCTTGAAAACCTGTGTCTGTAAGTGAAAGAACTAAACTATCATTAAGACCAAATGGGGATGTTGCACTAAGAGCTGTATTACTTACAGTTAGTATATAATGTCCAGTTCCAGAGTCGGTAACATTCGTGATAGTAAACGTAAGCCATTTACTATTATCATCTATTTTATGTACCCTAACAGTACCTCCAACAATTGGGTTGGCTCTAGTACGCATATGTTCTAGGATTCCTGATATGTCATCACCGTTAATATCATCTTCATCTATCTTGATTGCAGTTGTAGAAGATTGTGCAACAGAGGATCCTTGAATAAATAACATTTTATTAGCAGTTGGTACAGCATTACTTGCAGTGTAGCCTCCTTGGAATTGCGAATTAATAGAGTTTCCTCCGAAATTTCCTATAGTTCCTTGATATCCTTGATATCCTTGATCACCCTTAGTTCCTTTTAAACCTTGAAAGCCTTGATCACCCTTAGCTCCTGTTATACCTTGAAAACCTATAGATCCTTGGAAACCTTGAAAACCTTGATCTCCTTGATCTCCTTTAGTTCCTTTTAATCCTTGGAAACCTTGATCTCCTTGATCTCCTTTAGTTCCTTTTAATCCTTGGAAACCTTGATCTCCTTGATCTCCTTGATCTCCTTTAGTTCCTTTTAAACCTTGAAAACCTTGATCTCCTTGATCTCCTTGATCTCCTTTGTCTCCTTTATCTCCTTGGAAACCTTGATCTCCCTTAGTTCCTTTTAATCCTTGGAAACCTTGATCACCTTTAGTTCCTTTTAAACCTTGGAAACCTTGATCTCCTTGATCTCCTTGATCTCCTTTAGTTCCTTTTAATCCTTGGAAACCTTGATCACCTTTAGTTCCTTTTAAACCTTGAAAACCTTGATCACCTTTAGTTCCTTTTAAACCTTGAAAACCTTGATCTCCTTTGTCTCCTTTAGTACCTTGAAAACCTTGATCTCCTTTATCTCCCTTAGTACCTTGAAAACCTTGATCACCTTTGTCTCCTTGATCTCCTTGAAAACCGATAGATCCTTGAAAACCTTGATCTCCTTGATCTCCTTGATCTCCTTTAGTTCCTTTTAAACCTTGGAAACCTTGATCTCCTTTGTCTCCTTGATCTCCTTTAGTTCCTTTTAAACCTTGGAAACCTTGATCACCCTTATCTCCCTTGGTACCTTGGAAACCTTGATCTCCTTTAGTTCCTTTTAATCCTTGGAAACCTTGATCTCCCTTAGTTCCTTTTAATCCTTGGAAACCTTGATCTCCTTTGTCTCCTTTATCTCCTTGAAAACCTTGATCTCCTTTAGTTCCTTTTAAACCTTGAAAACCTTGATCACCTTTAGTTCCTTTTAATCCTTGGAAACCTTGATCTCCTTGAAAACCTATAGATCCTTGGAAACCTTGATCTCCTTGATCTCCTTGATCTCCCTTAGTTCCTTTTAAACCTTGGAAACCTTGATCTCCTTTGTCTCCTTGATCTCCTTTAGTTCCTTTTAAACCTTGGAAACCTTGATCTCCTTGATCTCCTTGATCTCCTTTAGTTCCTTTTAATCCTTGGAAACCTTGATCTCCTTTATCTCCTTGATCTCCTTTAGTTCCTTTTAAACCTTGAAAACCTTGATCTCCTTGATCTCCTTTAGTTCCTTTTAATCCTTGGAAACCTTGATCTCCTTGATCTCCTTTAGTTCCTTTTAATCCTTGGAAACCTTGATCTCCTTGATCTCCTTGATCTCCTTTAGTTCCTTTTAATCCTTGGAAACCTTGATCTCCTTTAGTTCCTTTTAAACCTTGAAAACCTTGATCTCCTTTAGTACCTTTTAATCCTTGGAAACCTTGATCACCGGTTTCTCCTTGATCTCCTTGAAAACCGATAGATCCTTGAAAACCTTGATCTCCTTGATCTCCTTGATCTCCTTTAGTTCCTTTTAAACCTTGAAAACCTTGATCTCCTTTAGTTCCCTTTAATCCTTGGAAACCTTGATCTCCTTGATCTCCTTGATCACCTTTAGTTCCTTTTAAACCTTGGAAACCTTGATCTCCTTGATCTCCTTTAGTTCCTTTTAATCCTTGGAAACCTTGATCTCCTTTATCTCCTTGATCTCCTTTAGTTCCTTTTAAACCTTGAAAACCTTGATCTCCTTTGTCTCCTTTAGTACCTTGGAAACCTTGATCTCCTTGATCTCCTTGATCTCCTTTAGTTCCTTTTAATCCTTGAAAGCCTTGATCACCTTTGTCTCCTTGAAAACCTTGATCTCCTTTGTCTCCTTTAGTACCTTGAAAACCTTGAAAGCCTTGATCACCTTGAAAACCTATAGATCCTTGGAAACCTTGATCTCCTTGATCTCCTTGATCACCTTTAGTTCCTTTTAAACCTTGAAAACCTTGATCTCCTTTGTCTCCTTTAGTACCTTGAAAACCTTGATCTCCTTTAGTACCTTGATCTCCTTGAAAACCTTGATCTCCTTTAGTTCCTTTTAATCCTTGGAAACCTTGATCTCCTTTATCTCCTTTAGTACCTTGAAAACCTTGATCTCCTTTAGTACCTTGATCTCCTTGAAAACCGATAGATCCTTGGAAACCTTGATCTCCTTGATCTCCTTGATCACCTTTAGTTCCTTTTAATCCTTGGAAACCTTGATCTCCTTGATCTCCTTGATCACCTTTAGTTCCTTTTAATCCTTGGAAACCTTGATCTCCTTTTAATCCTTGGAAACCTTGATCACCTTTAGTTCCTTTTAATCCTTGGAAACCTTGATCTCCTTGATCTCCTTGATCACCTTTAGTTCCTTTTAATCCTTGGAAACCTTGATCTCCTTTATCTCCTTGGAAACCTTGATCTCCTTGATCTCCTTTAGTTCCTTTTAAACCTTGAAAACCTTGATCTCCTTTGTCTCCTTTAGTACCTTGAAAACCTTGATCTCCTTGATCTCCTTGATCTCCTTTAGTTCCTTTTAAACCTTGAAAACCTTGATCTCCTTTGTCTCCTTTAGTACCTTGAAAACCTTGATCACCTATATCTCCTTTTAAACCTTGAAAACCTTGATCTCCTTTGTCTCCTTTAGTACCTTGAAAGCCTTGATCACCTATATCTCCTTTTAAACCTTGAAAACCTTGATCACCTTTGTCTCCTTGAAAACCTTGATCTCCTTTGTCTCCTTTAGTACCTTGAAAACCTTGAAAGCCTTGATCACCTATATCTCCTTTTAATCCTTGGAAACCTTGATCACCAGTTTCTCCTTGATCTCCTTTGTCTCCTTGAAAGCCTTGATCACCTATATCTCCTTTTAATCCTTGGAAACCTTGATCACCAGTTTCTCCTTTGTCTCCTTGAAAACCTTGATCTCCTTTATCTCCTTTGTCTCCTTGAAAACCTTGGAAACCTTGATCACCAGTTTCTCCTTGATCTCCTTTGTCTCCTTGAAAACCTTGATCTCCTTTATCTCCTTTGTCTCCTTGAAAACCTTGAAAGCCCTGATCACCAGTTTCTCCTTGATCACCTTTAGTACCTTGAAAACCTTGATCTCCTTTGTCTCCTTTATCTCCTTGAAAACCTTGATCACCCTTATCTCCCTTGGTACCTTGAAAACCTTGATCTCCTTTAGTTCCTTTTAAACCTTGAAAACCTTGATCACCTTTATCTCCTTTAGTACCTTGAAAACCTTGATCACCGGTTTCTCCTTGATCTCCTTTAGTACCTTTTAATCCTTGGAAAC
>Ga0209712_10005157_pt1 | contig 10258 bp, 8 predicted proteins | sample ArcOceMetagenome_FD_187443 | JGI IMG/M metagenome (GOLD analysis project Ga0209712, IMG submission 187443) | Marine eukaryotic phytoplankton communities from Arctic Ocean - Arctic Ocean - Greenland ARC118M Metagenome (SPAdes) (version 2) | ecosystem: Environmental > Aquatic > Marine > Oceanic... | reverse complement strand
AATCAGGTATAAAAATATTGAAGCTAAAAATATCATTTTCAGTGAAGGTATAAAAGCGACTGAAAATCCATATTTTGGTTATCTACCTTTCAAGGGTGCGAAAGGTGAAGTGTTAATTATTCGTATTCCAAACTTGAAACCGGTTAAAATATTCAAGCATAGAATTTTTCTCGTACCACTTTATGAGGATGTTTTTTGGGCTGGTGCAACAAATGATAATCAGTATGCTGATGATTTGCCAAGTGAAAGAGGACGAAAAGAATTGATTAGTAAAATCAATGAAATTATTCATATTCCTTATGAAATTTTAGATCATCAAGCTGCTATTCGTCCGAATGCAAAAGATCGACGACCGTTTATTGGAAAACATCTAAAATTAGATAATGTATTTGTTTTCAATGGTTTAGGTACGAAAGGTTCGTCCATCGCACCATATTTTGCGCATCACTTTACGAATCATTTATTGAACAATGAACCATTAATGAAAGAAGTGGACGTCCGGAGATTCGAGTAGCGTAATTGAGCATTAAAAAAATAACCAAAATAAATAACTTGACTTACTACTTAGTCTACTTCGAGAAAAATCCGAAAGTAGGCCAAGTGCTGTATGATGGTTTTACATGAATTTTTGGAATTGTAAAATCTAAAATCGTAATAAAGTTTAGGTAAAAATTATTTCAAATACTTTTAATTATTAATTATCAAAAAACATAAATGTCAAAATCCCAATCTAAAGTATTTGGTACTGATAAGATTTCAAAATTATTGATAAAGCAAGCCGTTCCTGCTGGAATCGGAATGTTGATTATGTCCATATATGGAATTGTAGATACGATTTTTGTCGGTCATTATGTCGGTGTGTTAGGTATTGCAGCGATAACCGTTGTGATGCCGATTAGTTTCTTAATTTCTTCCATTGGAATGGCAATCGGTATTGGCGGTGCGTCCATTATTGCCCGTGCTTTTGGTGGAGAAGATAAGGAAAAAGCGTTCGATACGTTTGGAAACATGATTAGTTTGACCGTGATTTTAGGGTTGATTATCGTAAGTTTGGGTTTAGTTTTTCAAGAGCCGATTTTGCAAACTTTTGGAGCGAAAGGCGATATTTTAGAACCTGCAAAAGTCTATTTCAAAATTACTTTAATTGGCGTTCCCGCTTTAGCTTGGGCAATGATGGCGAATAATGCAATTCGGGCAGAAGGTCAAGCAACGATGGCGATGACGACAATGTTGATTCCTGCGATTTTGAATATGATTCTCGATCCGATTTTTATCGTTTGGTTTGATATGGGATTAGCAGGAGCAGCTTGGGCAACCGCAATTTCGTACTTCTCAGGCGCAGCGTTTACGGCTTGGTTTTTATTCTTTTCTGGTCGTTCTGAATTGAAAATAGTCTTAGAAAATCTTCGAGTAAAAATCGGGATTGTCAAAGAGATTTTTTCTATTGGAATTGTGACGATTGCACGACAAGGCACGGTAAGTATTTTGATGATTCTTTTGAATCAATCTCTTTTTAACTATGGTGATGAATCTTCTCTTGCCGTTTTCGGGATTATTAATCGGATGATGATGTTCGCTTTATTTCCGGTTATCGGAATCATGCAAGGTTATCAACCGATTGCTGGATATAATTATGGAGCTGGAAATAATGAACGTGTTCGAGCGGTTATTAATTTATCAATCAAAGCAAGTACGATTATCGCCACAGTGATTTTTATCTGTATTATTGTTTTTTCGACAGCAATCACAAGCGTCTTTACAACGGATGAAAACCTACTGGCACATACGCCTCGTGCATTGATGATTGTCTTTGGAGCAACGCCTTTGATTTCTGTTCAATTGATTGGTTCTGCTTACTTTCAAGCCATCGGAAAGTCGGTTCCGGCACTGATTCTAACCTTAACAAAACAAGGTTTTTTCCTTATTCCATTAATAATAATTTTACCACCGTTCTTGGGTTTAGATGGGATTTGGTGGTCGTTTCCGATAGCCGATGTACTTTCGGCAATTGTGACATATTGGTATTTGAGGAGAGAAATGAAGCGGACACTTTATTAGATACTTGACTTGATGATGGATAGAAAAAGAACCAAAATTTTGAATAAGACTTAACTTTATTATTTTGATAATTCGGGATAGTAAAGCCGAAAATCCATTTTACCATCTCGAATTTTCGGGATGGTAAAATCAAAACCTGTAAAACCTATGTTTTTTATACTTTCAAAAATTCTACTATTCTTAATTTCACCAACAACATGGTTTATTGGTTTGATAGCGTTCGCACTTTGGACAAAAAACGAAAAGCTTAGAAAACGATTAATGGTCATATTCTTAGTATTATTCTTGATTTTCACCAATACCTTTTTAACGCAATCAATTATTGGTAAATGGGAATATCCGATAAAGAATATTGAGGAAATGGAGGAGTATGAAGTTGGAATTTTATTGGGTGGGTACACATTGGAACAAAAAGAGAATTACGATTTTACGACACTGAGTAAAAGCGGAAATCGGTTGATTCAAACGGTGGAATTATATGCTTCGGGGAAGATTAAAAAAATCATGCTTTCTGGTGGAAATGGCATGATTGGAAGTAAATTCGAGGAAGCGACGAGTAGTTTGGAATTGTTGCAAAAAATGGGTATTCCGAAAGCTGATATTCTATTTGAAAATAAATCTCGGAATACGTACGAAAATGCTATTTATTCGGCGGAAATCTTAGATGAAAAATATCCCGATAGTAAATTTTTACTGATTACGTCTGCGTTTCATCAACGTCGAGCATTAGGTTGTTTCCGGAAACAAGGTTTAAATTGTGACGCTTTTAGTGCTGATTTGAAAACAAACACTAAAACACTTATTATAAATTTCATCGCTCCGGATTCTGAAAATATCGCATTATGGCAAATGACGATTAAGGAAATAGTGGGTTATTGGGTTTATAAAATGAAGGGTTATTTATAAATCAATTTCTTTATAAAATCATACAGGAAGTACTTGTTTCCATTTACCACTTTCTGCAAATTCTTTGATAACGTGATTGCGTTCTTCAAGAAATTTTTTCATATAATTGGTCAAAATAATACGATTAAAAATTTCTCCAATAAATCCAAAAGGAGATTGAAAATCAAATATATCGGTCATGACTGTTTGACTTCCTTTTACTTCAAATAGGTGTTCGTGTTTAAAACTTTGAAAAGTTCCTTTTACCATTTCATCAGAAAAGTATGTTGGATATTTTAAAGTGGTAATTTTTGAAGTTAAGTTTTGCCAAACGCCAAAGTGTTTCGCTCTCCAGGTTATCATTTCGTCTATTTCGATTAATCCTTTTTTACGTCCGTTAACTACATATTCCTTTGTTTTTGAAGTTGAAATCTTATGTAAATCGACGCTTCGTGCTAAATTAAAGCAAATTTCTATTGGTGCGTTAATTAGAGTTGTTGTTTCTATTCTGGGCATATATTTATTTTTAATTTGTAATTTCACATTGGTATATAAATTCTTCGTAGTGCAACAAATCAAAAGTTTTTGATAGTTAAAAGATTGACAATTGTACGGATGACTCAAAGTCGAATGTTCAATACTCAAGTCCAAAATTAGAGAACACTTAAAAAAAGTTATCAAGAAATTTTGATCAGTTGCAGTAGGTCTATTTTTAGTCAATCAAAATTACGTGTTTTTAATTAAACAGATTGAATTTTTTATACCTCAAAAATTAAGACTAGCAAAATAGATTGTAAACAATTGATACCTTAAAATGGAGCGTTATGGGTAGAACGGGTGAGAATTGCGGCTTAATACAAAGAAGTTTAGAAAGAAATAGATACTTTTGTCGCTTCAAATGAAAAAAATATCAAATTTATTCCAAAAATATTTATAAAAAATCGTTTAGTTTATGTTTAAGGATTCATGGGTTCATTATTAATCGTACAATAATAAACCGATCGAATAATCAAACAATACGATTTTTTCAAAATTAAAAAATTACAGATTTATCGTTTTATGAAAAAACTAATTTACATTTTTGTTTTATTAATAACAGGATTTGGAGCATTCGCTCAGAATGACACTTTACTACACGAAAATTTCAATACCATTTTTGATATGGTTCCATCTGATATGGGAGCGGCGGATAATGTTGCTAAAGCACCAGCTGGACCAGCTAAATGGGTAAATTATGACGCTGACGGAATCGCTGTTGGAGGAAATGGAGCTTCTCAATCTTGGTATTGGGACAGTTTGGACTTTCGTGGTGATGATTTAGGTGTTTTGAAAAGTCAATCTTGGTTAACGGGATTTTCCCCGGATAATCGTAACTGGTTGGTTTTACCAGCATTGTCAATAGTTGATGCAACTGCTGTACTGTCTTGGAAATCAGCACCTTATCAAGGTCCTCGTTATATGGACGGTTATACAGTTTTGGTTTCAAAAAGTGGAAATGATGTAACCGCTTCTGCGAATACGTTTATTGATACTTTATTTCAAGCAGCTGAAATGACTTCGATTAATACGACAACTTCATCATTATCATTGTCAGATTATAGCTTTTCGGATGGTTATATTCACGCAAATAGTTATACAGATTCTATGTATTTCTTGCATCCTGGAGAAGATACTTTAAATTTCACAACAGCGGAAGTTTATAATTTAGGTCAATTAGAATCACATTCTGTGGATTTGTCGGCTTATATCGGATATACAATTTATATCGCTTTTCTACATGATTCTGAAGATGATAACTTGATTGAGTTAGACGATATTTTAGTAATGGGAACGGCTGCAGTTATTAGCACAGATAAAATTAGCGAAGCATTAGGTTTGGAAATTTTCCCGAATCCAACTCGTGATTATATTAATCTGAGCTATGAAGTAGTTGAAAATACAGAAATTTCTGCTCAGATTTATGATATGCAAGGTCGCTTAATGCAAGTTCACAATAACTTGTCAAGTACAGCTGGCGAACATCAGCATAGGTTTGATATTAGTAATTTTGCTGTTGGAAATTACACAATTGTAATCGTAGCAGAAGGACAACGTTTGTCTAAGAGTTTTACTAAGCAATAATCTGTAATTTACAATTAATAATATCGCCCTAATACCAAATAAAAAGCCTTGCAAAACTAAGTTTTTGCAAGGCTTTTTTAATTTGATAGAAACCGCCGTATTAAATTTCGTGTGACGCAATTTTACTAAAATAGCAAATTTATGCATGTTAAAAATAAAGCATATTTTTGGTAAGCAAAAAATGATATTTAGCCCTAATTAGACCCCGATAAAAATCAGTACATTTCGGTATCATCGGCGTTTCAATCATATATTATAACACGTGAAACGATTACTTCAAAAGAGCCTTGTTAATATCCTTAATCAGACTTGGACCGGAATAAATCAAACCAGAATAAATCTGAACCAAAACAGCTCCAGCATTCAACTTTTCAATCGCATCTTCTGCCGAACAAATTCCGCCAACAGCAACAATTTTCAATGTCTTATTTGATTTTTCGTATAAATATTTAATTACCTCTGTAGCACGTTCTCGAACAGGTTGTCCGCTCAACCCACCATTTCCGATATTTTCAATTATTGATTTATCCGTTTTTAATCCACTTCTGTCAATCGTTGTATTTGTAGCAATAACACCTTCGATCTTAGTTTCTGCCACGATTTCGATAATGTCATCTAGTTGTGAATCCGTTAAATCAGGTGCAATTTTCAATAAAATCGGTTTTGGATTTTCCTTTTGATGATTTAAATGTTGCAAATGCGATAATAAAGCTGTCAAAGGCTCACGATCCTGTAATGCACGAAGGTTTGGCGTATTCGGAGAACTCACATTTACCACGAAATAATCGACATACGGAAACAACGATTCAAAGCAAATCGAATAATCTGAAACGGCATTTTCGTTTGGCGTTAATTTATTTTTACCAATATTTCCACCGATAATTACATTCTTTGGCTTCCCTTTTTTCAATCGTTCCACCATTGCATCGACTCCGGCATTATTAAATCCCATTCGATTAATCAACCCGTTATCTTCCGGCAAACGGAATAAACGAGGTTTTGGATTTCCGTCTTGTGGTTTTGGCGTAACCGTTCCCACTTCAATAAAACCAAAACCTAAAGCAGACATTGCCTTATAAGATTTTCCATCTTTATCAAAACCAGCCGCTAAACCGACCGGATTCTGAAACTCTAAGCCAAAGACTTTTCGTTTCAATCGTTCATCTTTTACGGTATAAAAATTCTGAAATAATTGACCAATAATCGGAATTGCCAAGGTGAATTTTAATAAATCAACCGTTAAGTAATGTGCCTTTTCTGGTTTCAATAAAAACAACAAAGGTTTCAATAATTTATACATGATAGCAGGTTTTTAATTTTGCTGCGAAGGTAAGTCGGTAAGCCTAAATAAACGACAATTTTGAGTGTATCTTTTCTCGTTATTTTTTTTGAAAAATCTAATGGAAAAAGACTTTTTCAAAAGCATCAATTATTTACACTTAATTAAGGTAAATGTATTGAAATCCGGTCGTGATTTTTTATTGCGATTCTCAATAAATTTAATCGTAAAAAATCAATCAAGCCTTGACCCGCCTGCTACTTGTCGGGCAGGTTTTTGCTTCTTTTCATTAAGGAAAAGAAGAAGGATTTTCAATCGCCAAATATTATATTGATGACAAAATAATTTAGTGTGAAAACAAAATAATAAATTAAATTAATTCGTGAAACGAAATAATTTGGTGCGTTTGCCCTTAATTATTTTAAGGGCACGTGATATTTATAAAAATATTCATTTACAGTAGAAAACGTTGGTGTGTGATGGAAAACGAGTAAGGAAAGATATACTTTCTTCAAAATTAGTTCACTAATACGAAAAGACTTTAAAATAGGTGAAAATTGGGCTTCAAAATATCTTTTGACCGAAATTATCTATGCGGAGCATCGCGATATAATTGAAAATCCTCTTATATAAGTAATATTATAGAGCATCATTTATCATAAAATGATCTATTTCATAGGTCTCAATAGGAATATTCATACAAAAAAATTGGAATCCAGCGTTTAAAAAATTATCATTGTAAACATAGACTTATTGATAAATGAAAAATTGAAATATATTTTACTAAAGAGCTGTGAGTTCTTTCTATCAGTAATTCTAATATTTAAAAAACAAAAAAACTTATAAAATGGGTAATTCCAATGCTTCTAAAGTGATAGTTTCTTTAATGGTAATGATATTCGGTCTTTTTTCGATGGTTACTTATACTGGTTGTGGAGATAATGTAGAAAAGCAAGGCGGTATAGATACGGTAACAACACATACTGGCGTAGATGGCGGGCAACAAGCAGAAGAAGAAACATTAAGTGCAGAAGAAATAGCTGTGGTTGAGCTTTGTGACTGTTTTACGGATATCTTGGAGTTAAGACAACAAATCGAAGAAGATCCAAGAGTAGAGTTTGAATTAAGTTCAAAAATCAAAAAAGCAGAAATCAGAATGCGTTCTTGTTACATAAAAGCAAAACAACGTCATAGTCGTTTTGGAAAAGATATTTTAGAGAATTTTGAATTCGCCTGTCCAGATGCACAAGAAGAACTTTAAGCGGTTTTAAAATGTAGTGATTTAGAGATGTAAAAATATTTTTGCTTTTATATATATGTATATTTTATATACGAATACTTTTAAATCCCTATATCTCTACACCAAAATATATTTCTTTTTTATGTCAGAAAATACGACAAACTCTTTTAACGGGAATATCAAAACGCCTTCGCTTACTCCGAGTGCTGCTAAAAGAAAACGAGGTTTTGGGTATTGGTTGAAGTATGCGTTCAGAGTAGTTTTTTATGCGCATATTCTTTTCATTTTGGTCATCGCTTTTATTACGATTCTCTACATCAATCATAATCCGCCTTATACGGTATTGATGTTATATCGTCAAGGAAAGGCTGCTCAAACGCCTTCTCATCTTCCATTACGGGAAACTTCTGGAACGTTTCAGTTGGATTTAATTAATTTAGAAGATGGACAATTTCGAAAACATTATGGAATTGATACAGAAGCCATTAAAGAGGCAAAAAGAAAGAACGATAAGTTAGGTTATCGAGCTTATGGAGGTAGTACAATAACGCAACAGTTGGCTCGAACGCTATTTCTAATTCCCCAAAAATCTTATTTTAGAAAGTATTTAGAACTACTTATCACTTTTGAATTAGAGTTGATTTTGCAAAAGGATAGAATTTTGGAATTGTATATTAATTATGCAGAATTAGGTGACGGCGTTTATGGTTTTAATGATGCAGCTTTGCATTATTACAAAAAGTCATTCGTGAAAACAACAACCGATGAAAAAATCAGGTTAATGACAATTCTCGCCAGTCCAATCAATTACAATCCAACAACGTTTAAGGAAAATTCTGCTTTAGCAGGACGATATAAGTTCATTTATAAATGGCATAAATATCATTTATAAAATAACGTAAACCGATAAGATTTCAAAAATCTTATCGGTTTGTCGTAATATATTAATTACCCAATCTTATGAAAAAATATTTTATTACTTTCCCTAATATTTGCCAATAATCTTGTATTCGGTTAAAACGTAGACCGTATTTCTGTCAAAATATTCTTAGAAAATGAGGTTAATTATGAAATAAAAAATTATTCATTGGTATCCATAAATATGCTTGGATATAATGCTGGAGTATAATTATTTCTACGAAAAATGGTTTTGTTCGAAAGATTGTAAATTATCAAATACGTTTAATTGTTTTGAAGAATTTGCTATGTTTTGGTCTAGGACGATGAGGAAGGTAAATTGATAAAAATAGCAATTTACGAAAAGGGAAAATTACAATCGAATTAATTCATATAAAAGAATCAAATCATGAAAACACATTTATTAGCGATTTTAATAATCGTATTAAGTATCATTTCTATTAGCTCAAATGCTCAAGACGTATTTTATAAAGGTAGTATTATCAAACCTGACGGGGAGAAAATCGAAGGATTGATAAAATATGAACTCACGGAGAAAGATAATTATCATCATGGAATCGTGTATAAAAAAGATAAAAATAGTAATAGGATTTATTATACAGCTTTTCAGTTAGCAGGCTTTGAAATGGAAACTGATGATTATTATAAAAGTTTTGAGATTTTTGTGGTTAGTAAAGATGGAAAAACGGGAAGCCTTAAAAAGAAGTTTTTAAAGAATACGATTACAGGATATTTGTCATTGTATGAATTTAAAAATAGTAATACGTTTCGATTTTTTATCCAAAAAGGAAGTGATGGAGAATTGATAGAGGTTTTGAGAGAAGAAGGTAGTGCGTTTATTTCATTGGTGAACAGACATCAAGGGAATATGGATAAAGTGAGAGCGATATTGGAAGATTGTGAATCGGTTGCTATGAAGTTTAATAATGAATACCTGCAAGACTTAAACCGGAAAAATATTCGAAGAATGGTTGTTGAATATAATGAATGTAAACTCCAAAAATATACTTTAAATGATAAATCTAAATATCCTACAAATATTGCTATCGGTGGAATGTATAATGTAAGGTTTCTTAGCATTAGTCCTTCTGATAATTTAATGGGTTTTCTGGTCTTTACAGATTTTTATCATAAAATAATGGGGAAAAGCGGGAATATGACTTTTTTAGGTGAGTATGCGACACGGAAAGGCGTTTTTTATAATACTAATTCTCAAACAGTACCAATTGATACTTTTTATCAAAAAAACTATATGAGACTTGCACTTACGTATAATTATCATCCAATCATGAGAAGCAAATTTGATCCTTATGTAAGTCTTGGAATTTGGCATTCTTATGAAATAAAAAAAGGTGAATTACAAAACGATTTTCTTTTCCCGTTTCCTTATTTAGCAGCAGGTATTAATTATCATCTTTTGGAAAACGTATACCTAAAAGCAGAATATTCGAGTTTTATTTATTTTCGATTCGGAGCAGCTTATAAGTTCTGACATTAATAGATTAATTTAGAATAAAAACGATATTTCTAAAATATTTTAGAAATATCGTTTTTTATTTAAAGCTATATTTTTTTCGTAAATTTAAGCTTTAATAAAAATAGCTACGAATTTAGCACAATCTTTCAAATTACCCTGTGGAGCAGTTTTACCAAACGGAATTGCGAAAACTGCAATGACGGAGCGTTTGGCAAATAAGGATTAATTTGCGAACGAAAAGTATGAAAAATTTTATCATCATTGGGCTTCGATTGGTTCT
>Ga0209712_10005155_pt1 | contig 10258 bp, 6 predicted proteins | sample ArcOceMetagenome_FD_187443 | JGI IMG/M metagenome (GOLD analysis project Ga0209712, IMG submission 187443) | Marine eukaryotic phytoplankton communities from Arctic Ocean - Arctic Ocean - Greenland ARC118M Metagenome (SPAdes) (version 2) | ecosystem: Environmental > Aquatic > Marine > Oceanic... | reverse complement strand
TTTGTGCATTGAATATTCAATATTCAATATTCAATATTCAATATTCAATATTCAATATTCAGTGTACAGTGTACAGTATTCAGTATTTATTAATGTTAAAATATCATTGCCAAACTGTGAGCTGGTGTGAGCTTTTCTGAGCGTACTAGTACACTATGCGTCCATTCAATATCCATTACCTGGTAACATATCCACGTGATACTACTAGTGTAGTACTACAAGTAGTACTCGTATTGTATTATTCATAGTACATGTGCATAAATCATGTCATTCATTCTTGCTGATATAATTCTATTATTCATGTATACAGCCGGTAGTAGTACTGGTATCTATACGGTATTGTGGTAAAGTACTAGTGTACATTATAATGTACTTACCGCTCTTCTTTTGAATTGTCATGATTGAACGAACAAAAAATCATTGACCACGAGGGACTGGATGGGAAACAACACGGAACAACCAATATTGAATATTATTGCGAATTGCGAGCAAGTCAGTTTCAATTTTTCCGTATTATACGTATCTAGACTGTTGCTGGTAAATAGTGTAACTCTCTATCGTCCTAGTACTACTAGCTGCTAGTATTATTATCACCGAGTACAGCGGCAGCGGCAGTGGCAGCGGCAGCAACTTCAGTAGCAGCAGCAGTATTTTGTGACGATGCCCGAATGCCAATCACTCATAGTTTACGTTACAGCATAGTTCATCCATTGTTCTGGGATGAACCACCATGAACCATGACTTTTACTCTCCTTGTGCATTCGCAATGCTGGTCAATGCATCAAAGTGGTGCGCAGCACGGTTACCGGTGTGGGATACCGTTATCAGGTCATTCTAGCCAGCTGCAAGCGTCCTAGCAAAAGCACGAGACACGAGAACCCCTTTACCAATGCTGCCGGCAGAACCGCTCAACTCGCGCGGAGAGTCACCAATTTGGTGACATTTCGTAGATTCTTTGATGTCCTTGGCATTTTTGGCATTGTTCTAACGGTATGGGATACCGTTATCTGGTCGTTCTAGCCAGATTGAAGATGCAAGCGACCTCTAGCTAGCACGAGGCACGAGGCACGAGGCACGAGAACCCCTTTACCAATGACCGCTCAAGTGGCATTGCCCAGTTTCAACCGATCACCTCACTTTCCGTTTGAAAGCTCGAAGCACAACAGTCGCAATACACAGACTCCACAACACATACTCCACAACTGGCTGGCATTCAACTATTGGACATGGCCCGTCGAGTTAGCATTACACATTGCTATGAAGCGCACGACGGAGAACCCTTGAGACAATTCTCTGTAGACGACCAGCATGGTACTCAAAAACCGACTAGTACTACTATAAGAAGAAGTAAGAAAAGTGTGGTATTCTTTCGCATTGGTGCACTAAGATTTGGAGTGCATGGAGTTTGTGGAATCATCAGCACAATTGTGGTTTCGTATTCACTCTTCAAGTCGTACCGTGGAGAAGCTATTCCATTTTGGCTTGCGTTCTCCATAGTCATGACGTCCGCAGTAAATTCAGTTGGGTCTTACAATCTCCTTCCCCAAGTTCCGAACTCTTCGCGTATAGCCTCTTGGATAGTCCCACCGCACAGGGAAGCATTCAAACATGCCATTGCAATTGTAGGATATTTGAACATTCGCCTTGTGCATGAATGGGATTGCTGGGTGTTGGGGAAAGAGTCGTTACTCTTTCCAATTTTATTGTTGCTTTACACAAATTATCATTTCTTTCCAAGGCATTCAGACTATTTCAATGGAAACACATGGGTGTTCGTTTTGCCACTGTTTCTGGGTTTCAATATTGATACGATTATGCAATTTCCATCAATTGGATTGAAGAACCAGAATTCTATGTATGCTCGAACAAACACATTCATGTCCGATCTGCATTGGGACAATGTTCATGAATGGAACCAATACAGGGTCGATGAAACTTATTTACTATTGACTCTGCTATGCACCCTGCTATGTGCCTTCACGTTTACAGTGGCGTTTCGGGGACGTATTTCAATTCGAGCTTGTTACTGGATTTCGGCTGTGCAGGTAGGATTGCTATGTGTACGGCTGGTACATGCTTAATCCAGTATAACCAGGACAGTACTTCTTACGAAGTTGAGACGAAGAGAACTTTGGAACCATCCCTTTCCTCGTAACCACAGAAAACTGATTCGTGAATACACCAATTCAATGAAACTTATCATAAATACCTCGGTGTTCTTTCATTTGAGGTTGATGAGGTCATCATTGAATTTTACATAAACAAATATGATGACTGATCGTCAAAACTTAATACTTTAACTCTTCGTCAGCATCTTCAATCTACAAACTTAGTGTGAACAAACTTTGCTTGAGTCCGTCTTGCTGAATTTATTCATCTTGGCACCTGCCATGAATGCCTGAAATCCAAAGGTTGCTGCTCCCAAAATTCCAATTAAAGAGAAGACAGGGCAGGAGGGCCACTGGCAAGCCCGGCAACATTCAGCAACGAGGGAGGCCAGAAGAATATTTTCCATCTCTAGTCACAACAAATATAACGTCCAACGGTCTTATTATTTGTAGTCGTTATTATTTGTAGTCACATGAAGAGCATCTTTATAAAAAATTCAAATTCAAATTTCACGAGATTCTCAATGATATTCTCAATGAGATTCTCATTGATATGTTATTAGTCAATTAAAATATCAGCAAAAATCTGCAACGTATTTTTTAAGTCTTGTTCTGGTTTGAAACGATCAATCAAACTCACCTATCTAGCTATCTACTACCATAACGTTTGCATTTTGTGTGTGTACCGTGGTAAAGGATGCACTTTAAACCTTTTCACGCAGCAAGTCCAAGAATGATGCTTCTTGCAATTGTCGTCCTGGTTTCAATGCTCTTTGCTATCAAGGTTTTGAGTGCTGAACAAGACTTCTTGCTGCCAACTATGAATATCAATGAAGAGCAAAGAGTAAATACAAAGACGAAGCAAAGCGTAGAAGAAACTGCAGTATTGAAGGAGGATCTCGCGGCTGCCAAAGATGAAGTTGCTCTGCTAAAGGCCAAGTGGGAAGCTCTTTCTGCTTTTAATAATAGTACTGTTGCTGTAACTAATGGAACTATTCAAGCATCGTCCTCCAAAAGCCCTCAAGACGAGACAAAAAGAAGATTTCCACTAACGCCTCCATTTAAGATCCTTTCAATTGGTCAGCCAAGAACTGGAAGCACGTTTCAACTGCAACTGCTGAATGCAATTATAAGTCTCAAGTCACCCTCCAACATAACGGTACAAGAAAGGTACATTGGTTCATCGACGGGATTTGAAAAACTTGTTGCAAGCTTACATCAAGAATCTTTTCTTTATAAAATACACAGTTTGAAAAACGTCAATGCAACGGCCTATGTTCAAAAGCTTGTCCAAGACGGTGATATATTTCTGTTCACAACCTTTAATGATAATCAGCAGCAGCCCTCTAAAGGTGCCTCTAAAGGTACAAAACTCTATCGGTCAAAATTTGCACTCCACTCGCAAAGAACAAGTCAACTAAACTCGTGTAGTTTGTGTGAGGTTGATAGGTATAAGGATATTTTCAACCTCACTAATTCGGACGTCAGTCACCTGAGAGATTACATGTCAAAGTATCAGATAATCCGCAGGTGTTGCGGATTCCAAATGTCCAAGTATGAGATGGCTCGCCTTCATGGCTGTGATGTACAAGAATATATTGGAGACGCAACTTATCCAGATTGTGAAATTTACAACAAGTCCTCTGTTGAATCACAATTTGCTCATCACCCTAGCGGAATACGATACAGTACCCTCAGTTCTCACAACTGGAAAAATGTCGGTGATTGTGCGCGCATTGACAATGATCTAGTTGAAAATGGAAAATGGTTCAATGAATCACCTTTCCTTGGGTGCCAAGCACATGGGTTTGAGAAGCTTCCGCAGCCACCTCTTTAATCATTCATATTAATGCCTTCAACCTAGTAATTTCAAATTGTTGCACTGTTGTTATCTTGCTTTTGATACTGTTTGTATTTTTTGTTGTTAGGTATACGTTGTGTTGTTTGTTTGCTGTCCCACAAATGAACACATATTTTGAACCCTGTTTTACATGGCCAGAGCTGGCACTATCCCTGTCGATTAGGACAGTAGACATATTTCAAATTTGGTACAACGCTAATTTGTAGTTTGCCGGAAAACTATGCTTTAGTTATTTAGTTTTGTGTTCTCTAGACTATGAGTAGTAGCGCTTGAATCTATTGTGTTGATCCAATCGCCTCACCAGGGTGGGTGGTGAGCTTTTAAAAACTGAATTACCAAGCACTGTTTTGTACTTCACTTGATCCTGAAACAAAAATGGGAGGAGAAGCTAGTAATAGCTTGTCGCTCCTGATTTGAATATTTTGCATTGCAGCACTGCAAAAGCCTTGTGGCTTCCACCACATCACTCTGTGGTCCCTGTGAGTCCCTACTTGTTATCTGGGATATCACGGATTTCTATTCTCTCATATTCGTCGCCTCCTCTCTTCGAGCATGCTTATGAAAATTATTATCTAGAAGCTTTGATAATTGCTTTCTATGATATGATGTGAAAAAATACATTGCCCTTGCTGTGGTATGTTCAATGTTCCTTCCGGCGTAGTATAAATTATCGTAGGGGGAAGAAAGTACTGGTGCCAGTACGTTCTTCACGCCATGAACGTACTGCAGTACTTTCTTACCGCTCAGTATTTTTCAAAGTCAAAGTCAATCAAGTTAAAAGTTTGGAAAAATCACAGCTGGAGGTAAGTTAGAAGTGGACTAATTCAAACCTATTATTCCCGACGGCCAGCCAAAACCGTTAACTGGGCCGTTACAACCAATATCTTCTACGTAACAAGCAGCACCGTTGCAACAATTCGAATTCAACTTTTTCAATAAATGCTAAATCAAACTCGAACAACGGTATAATCATTTATTTCTATTAGATTATATTAGGCTTCAACAAAAAGGAATGCCAGTACATCGTGTAGGTATCATTTTGAAACTATTATAATTGAATATGCATAATCTGTGGAAGATTGCAATTGTCGTCCTGGTTTCAATGCTCTTTGCCGTCAAGGTTTTGACGAGTGAACAAGACTTCTTGCTGCCAACTATGAATATCAATGAAGAGCAAAGAGTAAATACAAAGACGAAGCAAAGCGTAGAAGAAACTGCAGTATTGAAGGAGGATCTCGCGGCTGCCAAAGATGAAGTTGCTCTGCTAAAGGCCAAGTGGGAAGCTCTTTCTGCTTTTAATAATAGTACTGTTGCTGTAACTAATGGAACTATTCAAGCATCGTCCTCCAAAAGCCCTCAAGACGAGACAAAAAGAAGATTTCCACTAACGCCTCCATTTAAGATCCTTTCAATTGGTCAGCCAAGAACTGGAAGCACGTTTCAACTGCAACTGCTGAATGCAATTATAAGTCTCAAGTCACCCTCCAACATAACGGTACAAGAAAGGTACATTGGTTCATCGACGGGATTTGAAAAACTTGTTGCAAGCTTACATCAAGAATCTTTTCTTTATAAAATACACAGTTTGAAAAACGTCAATGCAACGGCCTATGTTCAAAAGCTTGTCCAAGACGGTGATATATTTCTGTTCACAACCTTTAATGATAATCAGCAGCAGCCCTCTAAAGGTGCCTCTAAAGGTACAAAACTCTATCGGTCAAAATTTGCACTCCACTCGCAAAGAACAAGTCAACTAAACTCGTGTAGTTTGTGTGAGGTTGATAGGTATAAGGATATTTTCAACCTCACTAATTCGGACGTCAGTCACCTGAGAGATTACATGTCAAAGTATCAGATAATCCGCAGGTGTTGCGGATTCCAAATGTCCAAGTATGAGATGGCTCGCCTTCATGGCTGTGATGTACAAGAATATATTGGAGACGCAACTTATCCAGATTGTGAAATTTACAACAAGTCCTCTGTTGAATCACAATTTGCTCATCACCCTAGCGGAATACGATACAGTAGCCTCAGTTCTTACAACTGGAAAAATGTCGGTGATTGTGCGCGCATTGACAATGATCTAGTTGAAAATGGAAAATGGTTCAATGAAAAACCTTTCCTTGGGTGCCAAGCACATGGGTTTGAGAAGCTTCCGCAGCCACCTCTTTAATTTCTTCATCGTCGAAGCGTTCGCCGGCTCCTTTGTCCACCCAATTGAAGGAAACGGCCTCAGTACTGGTAGCATCTCCATCATCAGCTCCTTCAGTCTGAAGGAACACACCACTGTATCTCCCAATTAAATTAATAAGATAACGGTAGCGTGCGTACAGTAGGCACAATTTCAAATAATATAATTAGAGTCGACATGCTAGATCAAACAATCATCACCGACGCTGCTACTAGTAGCAATGGGAGATAATGTGAAGGGAAGTCCCATTGGCAGGTGCATCTTTCCTACTAACGAAAACGATAGCTATGCTGACGATAACGGCATTAGCTTTGACCGATCCTCCAAGTATGACGCCAACACAGAGTCACTTGTCCAAGCAGACATGTTCGCTCATGAAGGTTAATCTCGACGCAATGAAGGAAAAAATGAATGATCTTGATGCAAGAAAGAGAGAGATTATCGATCTTGATGCAATGAAGGGAAAGGTTAGTGACCAATTCTTGAGGAGACCATTTCCGGCGGAATGGAGACACCAGCAAGAGCTCGCCGCGATCTTGAAAATCAGGGTAAAGATGACGGTGAACCAGACGAAGGAAATCCGAAAGATGGAACTCTTGATCATGATACGTTCACCCTCATGATGAGAAATGAACCCAAGAGCCAGGCGTGGTTTTTGGCACTTTCTACTTATTTTGTTCAGTCCACATTGGTTATTCTCATCATCGTCGGTGAAGAGTTTTTCAACGAACGCTCTGAGGGTTCCTTTGGCGGCGCTTCGACAACAACCTTTGGTATTCCAATCGTTATTAAGCCTGAAATCTACGTTGGGCAGGCCTTGACTCTGATTCTAGCAGTGTTCCACCAAGAGGATATCGTGAATGCTATTCGTCACTTGACCGTGCTTTGGAATCCGACGGCATTTCCTCGGAAGAAGACGATAAGCTATGGACTGATATTATAGGAGTCAGTGATGAAAAAAAGAGGACACTCTACACACGGACAATTCGAGTGATTGTACCACTCTTTCTCAAATTGCTCCAAGGTATCTTTGTGACCACGGCTTCCTTTTTCATCATTGTATGTTCCTTCGACATCATTGATTTGCTCAAGGATTACACTGCCCTTGTTGTTCTATCCGAGATTGACAAGGCGGCCTTCTACATGGTTGACTTTGGATATTTGGACGGACGTCCAAAGAAGTGCCTTTTCCAGATAGGAACAGCAGTATTTAGAAGGCTTGCACCGAAAATGAAGACATGGAAAATTAAGATGATGTTGTAATCCCGCGCGATCGTTTTATTCTTCATTTTCATTGTTCTCTTCTCGATGTTCGCTTGGATTATTGTCAGTCAGCAGAATAAGGTCTACCTCGATCAGAAAAATCCTGTGACAAAGTAAGTTCTTGCATTATGAAATCACAAGGCAAGACTTGTTGGAACTTGTGAACAATAAATGCGATAACTTCAAAGACGATAAATTGAACATTAAGGAGTGTGGATACGATGATTGGGGAGAGTGTCAACCCTACAAAGGACAAATTATGCATTTCTTGGCGAGAGAAGTTTCAGGAGATGCGCAATATCAGCACTGAAGGTTTTCCCTATTGTGTCGGAAGTAACCAAAACGCCAACTTCATGTGGGGGCATTGAGAAATCGCATGAACGCAATCCTAAGCAATAAGTAACAGACTCCTGGCCAATTCTGTAGCACTGCTATCTCCACTCATCCTGGTGCTGTCCTTTTGAAATATATCAATTATACCACAAATAATGTGTACAGGTACCGCTTTATATCTCCTCCAATCCAGTCATTTCCATTCCGAGCGAAAGCCATCAAAATTGCCGATCTTGGATAACTCATGCTTGTTTGTACTCCCATTAATAATATGAGGTAGTAGAAAGGGACTGCCTGATGGAATAATTTTAAGCTACCGACTCATCTCCAAGTATGTCCAAGTGGACCTTCAAGCCGGGCTAAAAGTGAAGAGCAGATGAGAACAAGAGCTGAAAGTCTTGGGGGAGTTCATCACAACAACAGGGCGCCTGTGAAAGAAAGAAACTGATAGATGTGAGAGCTAAAGTCTTAAAAAATCCTCTTAGTTAACTCTTGTTTGTACCTTATTCCATCGTCCAGTTGCTTCCTTTTGTGCATTATCGAGCCAAGCGTCATGCCTGCTCATTCGTGGTATTATTATAAGTTAGAAAGGGGCTACTTTGAAAGGAGAATTGAAATTGTGTGAGTAACCCTTGACTAATAATTGAGATGAAGATCAATAAATGTAGTTTATAAAGTCATTTGAGTTCATCAAAAGGATTGCAGTCGGGCCATAATGACATGATTTTTATTAATCAATACTACGAGCAACATACTTTGAGCACAGTGATGGCATGGTTCCTTTGACAATTCCTACTGTATTTATAACATTGGTGCCACAATCAATCAAACAGAGCGATCCAAGAAGATTTAAATAGAGATATAAGATAGCGCGTTGAGCTCTGTTATATGTACATTGGATATATATATATAGAAGATTTCCTATTCTCTCACAGAGACTACATTTCCTATTCTCTCACAAATCTGCTCTAGACTAATGATAAAGGTCGATAGGTCGACGTTTATTCCTTCGATGCTAATCCGAAATTCATCTCAAATAAATTCTTTGCTCAAGAACCGTATCTCGTTTATGGCAGATAAAATGATTGATTCTCTTATAAGCCGTTTGAAGCAGATTCGATGTACCGCGTTGTCTGAGAAGAGGTAGCTCAGAGAGATGGAGAGCGAGAGAGGAATCTATCAACACTGAAACTTCATCATTCTCAATGTAAACTTCCGCATTATTGATGCATCTAATTGAAGAATCATGTTAGGAATGGAAATGACGTATGAAGACGAATCATTGCCAATTTCGGTATAGGTTAACTTAAGAAGCTTTCTTGGCTCGATTGACACCAAAAGTATTTCTTGATACTGCATTCCAGAGCCGACTCTCCAACGGATGCGGCGGTACTGGACCTTTTCTCTTGCAGTGCACACAAGTACACAAGTACACAACACACACACACACCACAGCCTTCAAAGTTGACGCTGTCATTGAAATCTAAATCAACGCGAAGAAGAATGGAAACTCCAACAAGAAGGCCCATCGCCATTTTTACTGTTGTCGTTGTTCCCGTTACCACTATCTTCCACAATAGTAGATAAATCCGCAACAAGATTAGTTCGATCCAAAACCCGATCTCCATTCCCCATCCATTCCCGATCGTATTCTCCAGCACCATCCACGGCCATCCTGCGTTCATTCAAAATATCCCTGTAGGTACGAGGATATTTCGATACCCCCTTTTTGAATTCCCCCCCCAAAGCCGAACTCGGAATTGGAACCATGGGAATACCCTTCTTTGGTTTCAGTTTTGGCTTTTTGAAATCCCCCGATTGGACCATATCCCTCGCAATACGATAATAATCTACTGCACAGGGCGCGGGAGACAGTGACTGTTGCTGCGCTGTGCCTGTACATTCTGGCACCCCCGTTGCCGACGATGATTTGCATCCATCTCCTTCATAGGAACAGGAACTGGATTGCTCACTCGTCCTCGATGCGAATTGCGATTCGGAAAATTCTTCAGATCCAGAAACATTGTAAGAAATTTCCGAATTACGTTCGGATAAAGAGGATGGATAGGATACCATGTTGCTGAATGCACTGGAGCTCTTGTGTCTATGGAATGATTCGGAGGCGGAGCCATCACCACTTTTACTATTGTCATTGTTCCCGTTACCCTGGTCATTCCTATTGCCTTTGCCTTTGTCTTTTATATGTTTGTCACTGATTCCGCTGCCATGTTTTAGGCGTCCACAGTCAGCTGGACTAGAGGATGGTATGCTACGAAGCTTCTGTCCAAATCCATCACCTCTGTCATTTGATCCATGCCCATGTCCTAGTCCATTTTTCTGACCATCACCTCCATTCCCACGCCCATGCTCATGACCTCCATTTCCATTTCCATTTCCATTTCCATGCGCACTCCCGCCGCTACCATTCACAGAAGGCTCCACATCATTCCCATCATCACTATGTTCCACATTCAAAAAACAGGGACAAACGGTACTCTTAAT
>Ga0209712_10005154_pt1 | contig 10260 bp, 6 predicted proteins | sample ArcOceMetagenome_FD_187443 | JGI IMG/M metagenome (GOLD analysis project Ga0209712, IMG submission 187443) | Marine eukaryotic phytoplankton communities from Arctic Ocean - Arctic Ocean - Greenland ARC118M Metagenome (SPAdes) (version 2) | ecosystem: Environmental > Aquatic > Marine > Oceanic... | reverse complement strand
AAAAAAATCAGCTTGTACAACAGTTTGAAGTTGTACTTAGTTGTACAACGCATTATGCCGTTCCAATACGTGCAGAAGACATCCCCATAGGCCAACACGGATAATCGGAAGTACAGGGAGTATTGTTGCGCATGTGCACCATTTCTTGCACACCAAATTAATTTCCATGCGCATTGCGCACGGGCTCAATCCATGCGCAATGCGCACGGTGTGCACGAGTAAAATCATGCGCCGACAGCTCTGAAAATAGTCAGCAACACTATGAATATAAACTATATCAGTCCGAAAATTGCAAAACCCCCTCAGCATTTACCTAAATTATTCTATTAATGACTTTGAGAAATATATTCATGTATGAATATAATTTATTATGGAGACATAATTGTGGATACCTCTACTCCGAAGAAAGGACTACTGGAGGTTTTCTTAGAATGGCGACTGAGAAACCCCCCTCCTGCGTAATAATATTGAATATACTGACAATATCCACTGACAAAATCTATGACTTTTTCGAAAATTTGTTACAAGACTACACTGCTTAAGCCCTACCATCAATTTCGCGCACATCCAACACCAAATTCGTACTGATACGGTGCAGTTCTACTTGCTGGCAAGTCTCGTTAATCGTTGCTCGTTATCATGCCCATCATGATAATTACTAAATCCTCAGCTAGGAGGAGGCGCAAGGAACATACCGATAACACCTCTTTCTTCATCACCACCTCTTTCTTCATCACCTGAAGTCTTCTCACCATGGATCTTATCAACTTTACCTACGGGCAAAATGCGGATCTTTACAAGGATGTTCTTCGGGTCTCTCCCGTAGCCTGTGATCAAGATATTCAGGCAGCATTCGTAGCAAGACGGTATGAACTCTTCAGTCAGCTCCAGAATGCTTCTAACTCCCTGGGGCCTAAACAGTCTCCAAACGGCAAGCCCGTAACTGGCATGACCGAAAGGCAATTCACTGAAAAGAAAATGGACGCGCTCATTGCCTCCTATCGTCTCTTATCTGATGCTGAGAAAAGGAGGCAGTATAATATGTCCCTTTCTTTGGCTGCTGCAAAGGAAAAGAAAAACTCGGACTACACTTCTCCCAAGGGTGTTCCTGAATTGAACACATCGCTTAGCAGTAGCCCGGCCGCAGGAAAAAGCTCCACATGGAACGAATCCCATGATACTTCAAGAAACAGCAACTCTGAACCGTTTGATGAGTTTGATGATAGTCGTGAGTTGGCAACGTCTTACAGTAATCCTCATAAAGGACCAACTCCCTCAAAACATCCCAATCGTTCCCCTTTCAATGCGAAGAAGAAGTTGTTTCATTCTCCTGATGGAAGTACGGGTGGAAAAGAACAAGGAATTTTGAAAAATGGTACTAGCCCTGGTAAAAATGCCAGAGGCCATCGTCGTGATGAAGGTACCCATAGCATTCAGAGTTACAGCGATACCGATGGATCTTCCTATATTGAGGGATCGTCGCTCGAAGGGGACTTTACCGATGGGACAGATGGGTCACTTGATTTCGAAGATCCAATGCGTCGAAGAGAATCGGAGTTGAAGAATAAGAAAAGTCAGGAAAAAAAATCCACAAATGCTCCAAATAGAGGATCGCCCGATCGAAAGGTCAGGTGGTCTAAAAGTGCAGAAACCCATGCTAGTAAGCAAGAAAAGCGTCCCAAGAAGAAACGTAGTCCTAAAAGGCGCTCGGCTGATGCTTCGGATGACTATGATGAGAATGACGCATCTTACTTTTCTTCATGGTTGCGTTCAAATGACTTCACGGACCAAGCAGATTTTGTCGAAGATGTCGGTAAGGAAATTGCAGGCGTTGCTTCGGATACGTTTCTTGCTTTTGGTCAGATTTTCAGTGCTTTCAAAATTGACGAAGACGCCATTGATTCAGTGGCAAGTAACATTGTTGTTGCGACCGAAGACCTGGAAGATTTGAAGAGGTAAAGTTAATTTTCATAGGTCAAGGAGAAGGATCTACCAGGTAGCACGCTTCTATCAAGTTTATAATTGTCCACAATGCACCTGACCATTATCATAGGTACCAGTTGTAGCGTGGCAATTAATATACGTTTATGTTGCATGGTGCTCTTAATATTCCCAATGTACGAGTATTCGTCATGAGACGGGTTTGCAAATTAGCCCTCCTTATTATTTTATTACATATTTATAATATCATACTTTCACATTTCTCATCTGCGATTAATTCCATATTTGTAAGAAATCGAAAGTACAGAACCAGCATTTTAATAATAAGGCATCAGATGTCAGACGCATAGTTAGGTACCCAGACAATCTGCTGACCCTCTGCAATCAATGCCCCATCTGAAATTCTTTCTACACGCGTTTCTATCTCCAACTCATATCCGTACATGGCTCTTAAAAGTTGAGTAGCATCAGGAGCATTTTCAGTATCACCTTTCTCAGCACCATTCGCATTCCTTTCTGATGATGCAACTGAAACAACCTCAATCGTAGCTTCAACTTCCACGCCCACAATCAGTGGCCTAATTTGCCTCAAACGATTCTCGACAAAAAAGCTTTGGGGGAGAGTGGCCTCCACTAAAGCGCCGACCAAACCTTGAATCAAAATTGGGCTCAATACAGCTGGTCCAACCGCGTGGTTTCTGATATAGTTCCTAGCATGCGAATATTGAGGATCCCAACTAGCATTTTTGGACAGGCTTTCCCCACCTGAAACGAGCATCGCTTGTGCATTTGAGTTGGGAGCAAAAGTTCTTCGAGTGGAAGCTCTCTTGTGAAGAAAATTGGGAATATTGTCTGTTCCACTGGTGGATGATGAAGAAGTGACTTGTGAGGATGCCTGCGTCGAGTGGTTGCGGCTGCTGAAGTTGGTGAAGTTCTTTCTCGTTCTTTCGGAAATTTTCCGAGTTGCTGTCCGTTGGATGGCCACCCTTTCAAGAGAGGAGGAGAGAAACCTCATCGTATACAAAGCCCTTGACATGTTGAAATTTGGAGTGCTGGTTGAGTTATTTATTTATGTATGTTCAAGGAGATACGAAGAGTTCAGAGTGTTCTTTATTCATCAGTGATGATGGACGATGACAGTAGTCACCAAGTGGTCATCATCGCATACATCATCAATCATCACTGACTTTAACCAAAGCTTGACATCATCATCAGCAGGTCGACAATAAACTGTACCACCCCCTTTAATAACCGTCGTACAGGGAATTAAGATAACGGTTTCAGTATGACACTATCCAACCCACGAACGATTTAGTCACAGAAGTGCACAAACGGTCGTTTGAACAGATAGAGGCGTCGCCAAATAATGTTTTCGCCAAAGCATCAAAAAGGCGAGGGCCAAATACTTTCACACTGATTACAAGCATCACAGCAGTAGAATTGCAATCTACAAGGCCAAACAATTTCACACTGATTACAAGCATCACAGTAGAATTTCAATCTATAATCTGCATAGATTGTTTCCATCGAAGTGCAATTGAAATATGGAAAATATGCAATTTATTGGAAACCTGAAAAACGTTCCTAATGCAAAGGATGTGATTGGAGGAGGATATTCGCAGTCCGAAAAGAGTTACAGTAGGAATGATGATGAAGGTTCACATTCACATTCCTCTCTACATTCACGAGACTTTGATGGCGATGTCCCCTACGTTGACTCTCTTGATGATATACTGTGCTCTTCTGGAGAGGATGTCTTCGATGGAGAGGATGAATACGTTGAAGAGTTCAAGCCAGTTGATATCAAACGCAAGTTTCGTTCTAGTTATGAAGATATGGAAGAATTTGGATCCAATTACGAGGAAGAAGCAGACGAACATATGGATTCAGACGCAGATGTTGATTTAGACGCAGATGTGGATGCAGATGTACAGGAAGCAGAAGAATCAATCGATGAAGAAATAGGAGAAGGAGAGGACGACGAATATCATATTAGCGAAGATGATGTTCCAGAAGACCATGATTGTGAGGTTCTAGAAGGTTGTGGCAATGATGATATGGAAGGCTTCTTTGAAGAAATCGAGAAAAGCAGTAATGATAATGAGGCAAACGACTATCGAGAGATTGATTGCGATCGCCGCGATGGTTGTGACAGTACTGCTAGTAGAGATGTTGCTTCAATTTCAACAGAGAGAAGCTCGAGAAGTCATTCGAGTAGTCCACGAAAGGTAACTTTCAATGAGAAAATCGAGCCCATGGGAGATACTATCATCACTCCTAAATCGAGATCATTGCTACGAGCTCTCCAACAGGTACGAGATAAAGATAAAAAATGGAGTCCTGTTGCAACCACCAAAGGCAGGAAAGCGCCAACCCCATACCACAAGCCTGTTGCAAAAGAACCTTTGAATCTTCCTAGGTCTCCTCCATTGAGGACCCCGCCAAGAATTAACAGGCGTCCCAGCTCTAATTCAGTACCTTCGTCTCCTGAAGTTGCTCAAGCAAGATCCACAGCTACGTCCAGTCCAAGGAATTCTCTGAGAATGGGAAAAAGTAGAGTCACCAATGGTTCACCAGCGACCAAGATTGGGAAGTCGAGCCCTTCTCGCGCCACCATTGTCGTCAAAAAGAACAAACAAGGATTGACAATTACCGAGCCTCCCAAACTTTCCCAAAATTCCCATCGCAATTATTCATCTTATTCGCCGGATAAGCTCATTTCGCCAAGGAGTTATCGTTCTCAAGAAGCTTCTGAAAAGATAAGCTCGCCCAGAAAGGCTACCATGACTGAAATGAAAAACCAATTCTTTGAAAACTTCCGCGGCTACTCTCCTGCAAAGGGAAAATTTGTTCCTCGCACAACTATCCCAAAGCCCTTTTCATTTCTCACTGAGGAGAGAGGAGCATTCAGACGACTAGCACATCATGTTGAAGGGGCCGATACCGATGAACACTATCGTCCGTTTAAGGCGCTAGCGATGCCCAATTATGATAATGATCCTCTCTTTCACGGAATAGTAAGGATGCAGCAGGGGGATTTCGTAACTGTCCCTGAACCATTCCAACTTTCTATATACAAGCGAGCCAATGCAAAGTCGGCAAAACGAATTCAGGACGATGGAGACATTGGAAGATACCGCTTCAAGGCACTGCCAGTGCCAGACTTTTCGTACAGACCTCTGCACGCTGGCCACGATGTGCATTTTACTGTGCCATTTCCATTTCATCTCAGAATTGATGAAAGGCTTGCTGATAGGATCAGATTCCATGGAACAAAGAGATCAAACCTGCTGGCCGGTGTTCATGTTGCATGTTTGATACAAAAGGCCAAATCTCTTGATGCTTTGGATCGAAAAGAAGAACCCAGAAGTAAAAAGGTCACGCCCAAACTTCATGTATCTCCAAAGCCCCCAACAACTCCTCGCAGATCGCCACGAAACTGGGGCAATGCCAGCGATTCCAGAGCTGTGAAATTGTTCAAAGCTAGGCCAATGCCTGACTTTTCGAAAGCAAAATCACCAGAGATTGGATCAAAAGATATGAATCATATGAAAACAGAGTCGCCAGGGACACTAGGAAAGAGCAATGCGAGAAGAAACACATTTCAGAAAAGTCCAAAATCGTTTTCTCCCCAAATGAAGAGTCCACACCGACTCGTTCGAAGTGCAGATAGAGCAAGTCGCCCGGGATCGATTGCGTCATCTCCTGCTTCTCCATTCAAAGCACGAAAAATGCCTGACTTTTCGAAACATCCCGTCACACCAAGTTCTGCCAATAGTGTGAACAGCAATCGTTCAAGAGCATCTCCTCGTACATTCAAAGCACGACAAGCGCCTGACTTTTCGAAGCCACCAAGCCCGGCAAGAAACATTTCAATTGCATCTCCGTCCAACGGCCGAAATATTCTTGATATGCCAATGTCCTCCAAGAATACACCAAGTCCAGCCAATAGTGTTACTAGTATTCGCTCAACTACAGCTACATTCAAAGCACGAAAAATGCCTGACTTTTCGAAACCTTTCTCCCCCATCAAGAAGCCGCCAAGCCCCGTAAATAGTTTCAGTGTTATGCATTCTCTTTCATCTGGGACCTCATTTGCGAAGAGAGATACCGCTGACCCTTTGACCCCAAGTAGCTCTGTTTCCTCGCAAAAAATCAACTTTAGAGCGAAGATAATGCCGAATTTTTCAAAGCCTTTTGTTCCTGCTAAGATGAGTCCACGCGCTGTAAAATCTGCGCCATCTACTCCTTATGGAAGAGCTGAAGTGTCATTGGGCAGTGACCAAACGTTCAAGTCGACGCCAATGGCACTCTCCACAGATCCCTCTGCTCCGGGGAATCAAGACAAGTCTGTATCTTCATCTAGCCCTGGCAGTATTGGGATGAAATCAGAACAGATGCGCAATAGACAGCCTCTTACAGTAAAGACGACTGATACAGCTAATGAATTTAAGGCTCGTCCAATGCCTAACTTTTCAAAGCCCTTCCTTCCCGTCAAGAGGTCAACCATCGAGGAAGCCCTAGTCAAAGCTGTCGAAGACAAGAATATTCTTGACATACTTAATCAAAAGTTGAATGACTACAAGGCAAAGCTTGCTACGGACGAATACGATGACTCAAATGACAGGGATGTCCGGGGCAAATTAAAAGATATGGCAGATGAAGTTGTGCACAAGGTGCTTCAAGATTTTTTGAACACGGCGAAGTCTGCTGGAGTCGAGGCAGCCTATTCTAATCTGAGCCAGGAATTTAGCCTTGACTCCTTGACAAACCCTTCTCAGGACTTTAGCTATGCTGCCATCGCGGATACCTCGTCCCGTTCCTCTTCTAGTTCTGAATCAATGAATAACAAAATAGTTGATCAGCATTTGTCTGATTCTACTTTGGGAGAGTCTGATTTCTCTCTTGCCAGTCATAGTTCAGGCGAAGTTGACATGTCTTATCCAAGATCACCCCCCAACACGAATGAGGAACATCACGAGGAACATCAACAGCACAACGAGGAGAATTATGTGTTTAATAGAAGAAAAGTCGGCGACAATATGTTTGAAGGTGGTAAAGATGATGCTAACGTTGAAATTCAGAACACCAAACTTGACCTAGCATTGGATAAAAGTAGGCCCAGCGAGAACGATAAGCCTGACAGAGATGTACCATTGCAGCCGGTTAATGACCAACGGGGCTATGAGGAGGAGGGCGAGGAAGCATCCTGTGTATCTTCGTGCATTGCTCTGAACCTAGAGACACCTGGGCATATTGAAGCCAACACAGTCTGTAATAATCAAGAGGATATGGATACAAGTCTTGACCCGAAGAATGGTCTCCCACCATTGCATATGAAAACAGACGGTGAGAAATGTGAAGAGAGAGCCCATGCCAGAATGGTGGCTATGATTGATAGGGACCTAGATAGTGGAAGCGTCTCAAGTCATGGCGAATCTTGCTCTGCTGCCACAGCAGATGTGAGTGAATCTGCGATGCCCTTGTTGATGGTGATGAATCGATTGAATGAGACGATGAAAAAACTTACTGCCATTGAAAGAGAGAGTGACAAGCTCATTTCACAACATTCATCACCTGTTCCGGAAAATATCACGATGGAAACTGGTGTCTCCAATATCTATAATGGAGAAAGTATTGTGGAAAAGAGTTCTGATAATACTGAACAAGAGATACATCCATTGCGTGACTTATCAGCGAAAGAACCACAATACCAAGGTCTTGAAGTCCACAATGGTGACAATTGCATCGAGTTACGCTCTCCTAGAGGAAACTTTGGTGATGATTTTGGATCTGAAACAGATACATTCAGAGCAGGATGGAAAAGAGCTCTCCAACACATGGACTTGAGGGATAATCCAGAGAACTGTGCAGATGATAGCACGACCTCTAAGATGGGATCGCTTTCTGCAATTACTGAAGAAATAGCGCCAGAGCTGTCTGCTCAACAAAGTTCCTATGGCACACTTTCGAGGAAGGTCCATGCAATTGCAGGACATTGTTACGGCAGGAAATCTGTTGATTCTACAGCATTCGATTTGTCCAAATACGCAGTTGATAAAACATTGAAAGACGCCCCCAAGGCTTCGATTCTCGATTCAATTATGCATTGTTGCTCTGGAAAAAATGTTCATTCTCCGAGAACCCAGGAGTTGCAACTGCTGGAAGATGGACGTGACGATGATGAATGCTAATGCTGGGGCAGATCAATTGTGTTTTTAAAAGTAGATGTTTCTTGTATTAAAATCATATAATTTTACGAAAGTGATCAACGAGAAATTAGTTAATAATAATCGAAAATGCACAGTGAACATAGCACAAGGGCATCTCGGATCTTTTATTTCAGTCTGGCAACGACGACAGATCTATGCGTACTGTTTCCCGAGATGTACCCATTGCACTCACAAAGCAGGATCAACTAATCTCTCGTCGATCAAAATGGCCATCTTTTTTTCTAAATGCCTCCAATGGGCGAGAGAGAATGGTTGTCCAGAGGATGATGACAGCGTTACGATTTAGTATAGGGGGCTCACGGCTCACGAAGGAAAGCGACGTTTTGCGCTGCAATCTACTAAATACAGGGGTTACATTAGCAACCTGACGGTGAAAAAGAAGTTCTGTATTTCAGCAGTGCAGTACAAATTCGGATTCCAGAGACCCTCTACCTTTGCGTCAACACTATTGATCGTCAAAACTATCATGTTCGTTGGGTTCACTGAGGCAGTTTTCGTTTGAATCAGATGGGTCAGAGATGGTGATCACGTAAGAGTCTGGCCAGGCTCCAAGTATCAATTCAGATGTTGCACCTAAAACGGCAGTATGTCTGTACGAGACACTTGAGGATGAACATAATTTGGATCAGTGTGCACAATTTCAAGCGATTTGGACCAGATTGATATTAAAGTGGGTAATCTTCTGAATAATAGAAGCGCCGGTGTTGGGATAAGGTTCTTCCAAGTGGGTATTACTGTTAAAGCCACCAATGAAAGAAGGAATGGACCCATTTCTTGAAGTCCTGCTTCTCTAGTAGAGAGTGGAGAGAGAAGTAATATTTAGCATATAGAGATTATTTTATAGTGTTCATCTTTCCGGTATTCGTTGACGTTCGCCAAGAAGATAGCTTCCAATTGTCCGTGATCGTCCAGAGGTACCTCCTTTCATGTAGTAATAGAATAGTAAATTAGAATCCAACCTCTAATATTGACAAGCACAAGCTCTCCATTTATCTGTGCCTGAACAATATCAGAGTATTCTTGATCTCTATAAATTCTTCCGTTCCTATTGATAGCAACAATAAATGAAACGCCATTTTTGTTGATAGCCAATGCTGGACTACTCTGTGGGTGAACAGGTGCGACCTTCCTCTTTTTACAGGCGAAGAAGCAACTCATGCAAATACCATCCAGTTGCAACCAATTGTAACCTTTTTTGTTCAATGAATTGAAGACCACAGGACTTGGTTGACCAGCACCATTCAATGGCGTTTTGTAACATACGAACATTTTATTGAGTTCACCAAGCTTCTCATCAGTATCTGAAAGCATCTCGAATTGTCCAGTCGGACCTGTGATACTGTAACGATATTTCTGTAGAAATTTGGGCGAATTAGCAAGCTCTTCGTCTGTGGTCAAAAAGCCTCGGATGGTGTCTACACATAGACGAGCCACGTTTTCTTTACCGTCATTACATTCGATGGGGATAAGCGTCAAGTCTGATACAAGCACTGCCTCTGTTGTAGTAGGATTTTGATTCTTTCCATGGCTGATGAAGTTCCCTTTTTGTTGAGTACTCTCCATTTCAAAGAAAGTGTGTATCTCCTTAGCACCTTCGTCAATTTTGGTGACTGATGCAGGTTCAGTCATGAGATTAAATGAAATTGACATTGGACACGGAGAGTGTTTGATACTACCAAGAACCTTACTCCTAAGCTCCTCATTATCTCCTCCTCGTCTCATTCTCATTTTCTATTTTTTTGGGCATCTACAGAGCGATCTTTTTAAAAAGAGAAATAAGAATGTTAGTCAATATTTTATACAGTAGTAGTATGAACGGATGAATAGCAACAGAAACTTACGCGGAAGAAAGTGCTGTTGTATGAAATGGTAGCCAATATGTTCGATTGCCTCAGCACGTATCAATACTTCTCTTTCAAGATCAGTCCATGCATCCCCCTCTTTAAGATCAACTTTACCAGTCTTGAGCAGACACATGAGATTGTTAAGACTGTTTGTGGTTTCACCAAATTCGAAAGCCTCGATTAGCTTTTGAGCGTTGTTTAGTTGGATTGTAAGCGAATCGATCTTAGCATTCGCGCGTATA
>Ga0209712_10005153_pt1 | contig 10263 bp, 9 predicted proteins | sample ArcOceMetagenome_FD_187443 | JGI IMG/M metagenome (GOLD analysis project Ga0209712, IMG submission 187443) | Marine eukaryotic phytoplankton communities from Arctic Ocean - Arctic Ocean - Greenland ARC118M Metagenome (SPAdes) (version 2) | ecosystem: Environmental > Aquatic > Marine > Oceanic... | reverse complement strand
AGAAAATGTAAATGAGTTATTAAAATGGGGTGCGGATAAAGTTTCCATCAATTCATCAGCCATAAAAAGACCCGAATTGGTGAATGAGTTGGCAGAGAAATTTGGAAGTCAATGTGTAGTTGTAGCTATTGATGCAAAGCAAATTGATGGAGAATGGTTTGTGCATTTGGCTGGAGGAACGATTCCTACAAAACTCAATTTATTTGAATGGGCTAAAGAAGTTGAAAAACGTGGAGCAGGTGAAATTTTATTCACTTCTATGAATCATGATGGAACAAAGTCAGGATTTGCAAATGAAGCTTTGGCAAAATTATCGTCAGCATTAAATATTCCAATTATTGCGTCTGGTGGTGCAGGAACTGTGCAACACTTTGTGGATACTTTTAAAATAGGAAAGGCAGACGCAGCATTGGCAGCAAGTGTTTTTCACTTTGGAGAAATTCCGATTTTAGGCTTAAAAGAAGAATTAAAAAACAATAATATTCCTGTTCGGATTTAGTTGTAATACGAATAAAAATGAAAGAGGTACAAATTAAAAAATACGAGGATACATATCATCAACAATTTAAAGAAATCTCTTTAGATTGGCTGCATAAACATGATTTATATGAAAAAGCAGATGATGATTTATTAGACAATCCTCAAGCCTATTTGGATAAAGGAGGTTTTATTTTTTTAGCACATTTTAATAATGAAATTCTTGGAACAATTAGTTTAATTCCTGTAAATGAAAATACCTACGAAATACTAAAATTAGGCGTTGTTGACGAATTTAAGGGATTAGGAATAGGAAGAAAATTGATGCAAATTTGTATTGATTTATGTATCGAAAAAAATGTAAAAACAATTACATTAGAATCTAGTAGTAAATTAGAAAATGCTTTAAAGTTATACGAAAAGCTAGGTTTTAAACATATTGAAGTTGTAGATGTTCATTTTGAATCTGCAGATGTAAAAATGGAATTAAAATTAAAGTAATGAAGATAGATTTTAATAAAAATAATGACGGGTTAGTGCCAGCAATCATTCAAGATATAACCACAAAAAATGTATTGATGTTGGGGTATATGAACGAAGAAGCTTTCGAAAAAACAAAAGAAACCAAGTTGGTGACCTTTTTTAGTAGAACTAAAAAGCGTTTGTGGACGAAAGGCGAAGAAAGCGGAAATGTATTAAATTTAGTAAATATGAAACTAGATTGCGATAATGATACTTTGTTAATTTTCGTGAATCCAAATGGACCTACTTGCCATAAAGGTTCAGATACCTGTTGGGATGAAGAAAATAACCAGAATTATGGGTTCTTTTCTACCTTAGAAAATGTTATTACAGAAAGAGTTGCGAACAAAGACACCGAAAAATCTTATGTAGCCAGCCTATTTGACAAAGGAATTAACAAAATAGCTCAGAAAGTAGGTGAGGAGGCAGTAGAAACTGTGATTGAAGCCATGGATACTAATGATGAGTTGTTTCTTTATGAATCTGCGGATTTATTATTCCATTATTTAATGTTGCTGCAAGCCAAAGGATTCACTTTAAAGGATATTGAAGCGGAGTTAAAAGGAAGACAGAAATAAAATTACTTATTACCCAAATTGAAAATGACCGAATAAATTTTATTTGGTCATTTTTGCTTTAAAAAATTTGCTGTTTTCTCTTTTAATTCATCATTCTTGATGAATTTACTTTTTTATAAAGGATCTCAATCAAATCTGGATTTTTCAAAATACCATTTGTCAACGCAATAAAATTTTGAAAACAAACTCATCTTCTTTAATTATTTATCATTTTTCTCTCTTTTTTCTTAAGTAGGTCAAGCCTTTAATTCTCATGCATTTTCTTTAATACTTAAACTTATTTTTGATTTAGATAGGTGATTATATCGTCAGTAATTATATTAAAAAATAAATAAAATTATGCAATTTAATTTATAATAATCCATTTTAGTTCGTCAGTAATGGTTTAAAATTGATTGTATGTAATTCTAAATAAGCTTTAATTTTGCAGTGTAATTAAAAACTATTAATCTTGAGAAAAGACGTAAGAAAAATTACCGTAATTGTTGTATTTAGATTTGGTGTACTTGGTTTTAAAACGATTAAAACATCCATAACTCAACAAATATCTAAGTGCGTTAGCTTATTAAGTAACAACTCTCAAGATCGTTTAAGTTTTAATTATTAAAACAAATTATAAATCATTTAAACTAAAATTATGAATTATCAAACGACAGTTTCTATAGATGAAGAAACAAAAAAAACAACAAAAAAGAACAAATCAAAGCCTCATTTTGATCAAACACCAACAACCGCTTATGTCGGTGCAACCTATGGAGTTGTACTTATTGGATTACTCTCTTACTGCATTGGTTTATGGAATGCAAGTATGGAACTCAATGAAAAAGGTTATTATTTTTCAATCTTATTAATGGGTATATATGCTGTTATTTCATTGCAAAAAGCGTTAAGAGATAAAGCGGAGGGTATTAAAGTGAGCGATATGTATTATGGCATTAGTTGGGTAATTGTTATGGCATCATTACTTCTGCTAATCATTGGCTTAAGAAATGCGGATTTAGAATTGAGTGAAAAAGGCTTTTATGGTATTTCATTTCTACTGAGCTTATTCGGTGCAATTACAGTTCAAAAAAACACAAGAGATTTGGAGTTTATAAACAACATCACTGAAAAAGAAGACTAGTTAGTTTGATGATGGTTTTATAAACCAAAACCTCATAAGTATGCTGCTTATGAGGTTTAAACTATTAGTATCATAAGAGCAATAAACCTTCTTTAATAACGAATTCTAAATAGCTGCTTTCGAATTCTAATTTCAAATATTTAGTATATCCGTACCGCATTAATTTTATAGTATTATAAACTTTAAAATAGTATTATTATGGAGCAACAACAACCAAATAAATTTTTAAAATGGAACAAAACATCAACAACTGCAAGAATGATCATGATAGGCTTTTTAAGTCTAGTTTTAATGATTCCTCTAGTATTTATAGAAGACTTAATTTTGGAACGTTCTCTGCGTCATGAAAAAGTTGTAAATGAAATAAGTAAGCAATGGGGTAGAGAAGTTGTCATCTACGGGCCAATAATTAAAGTGCCCTATAAAGTTTTTGTTGAAAAAGTAATTACTGATAAAAAAACAAAAAAAGTAACTAAAGAAACAATACAGCATATTAAATATGGCTTTTTTTTTCCTGATAAATTAGATGTAAAATCAACGATAAACCCTCAACAAAAAAAACGAGGAATTTACACAACAGCAGTTTTTAATAGTAATATTCTCATAAATGGAACCTTTAATTCCTTCGACTTTAGTCAAAAAGAAATTGAAGACAAAAATATACTTTGGGATAAAAGTGTAGTTTTATTAAAAACTACCAATGTAAAAGGAGTGAATAGTTTACTCTCAATTGCTCTAAATGGTAAAAAATATGGGTTGTCATCCAGCAGTACAAATTCTTATAATGATGATCGATATTACACTTTAGAAAGCAGCATAATTCCTTTAAAAGGGAAAAATAAAATACTAAAGCCCTTGGTGTTTTCTTTAGATTTTAGTGTTCGAGGTAGTAAAGAAATTCGTTTTATTCCGATCGGAAAAGAAACCACTGCTCAAATAAATTCTACTTGGAAAACTGCAAAATTTATGGGAGCATTTTTACCTTATAACTCCGATAAAATTAATGATGATGGGTTTAATGCTAAATGGAATATTTTAGACATAAATCGTCCATTTTCTCAGCAACATTTTAATCATTTACCCTATTTAAACGAATTTGATTTTGGTGTAAATTTTAAAATTCCGGTGGATGAATATCAAAAAAGCGAGCGTTCTGCTAAATATGGTTTTTTGGTGATTTGTTTAACTTTTTTAGTGTTCTTTTTAATACAGACCATCAGTAAAATTTATATGCATCCATTTCAATATTTAATGATTGGATTAGCGCTTTTAATGTTTTACACGCTGTTAGTTTCTATTTCAGAACATAGTAACTTTTTAAAAGCATACGCAATTGCAAGTATTTCTGTAATAATATTGATAACAGCCTACGCTAAAAATATATTAAAAAGCTCGAGATTTATGTTATTTATAGCATCTTCTTTAACCGTTCTATATGCTTTTATTTTTATAATTATTCAATTAGAAAGTTACGCTTTACTTGTTGGGAGTGTTGGTTTATTCAGTATTCTGGCTTGCGTAATGTTTTTTTCTAGAAAAATTGATTGGTCTAATAATTAGTGTGCTATTTATTTTATATATCAGAGAACTCTCATAATTGTGCGGGTTTTCTGATATAAATACCATCGAAAGTTTAATAGGCATTCATTAGAATAACTTTACAATAGGATTTTTATTTCAATTCTTTTTCTAGTTCAATTACATGAGATACACCTACCAAAAATACAATCCTATTTTTACCAGATCAAAAAACTTTTATATTAATATTTTTGCCATTCTCATATATTTAATCTGTTTGCATCTAAAGGCTCTATAAAATATAAAAACAAAAATCTATGTTGCTAAACTAATCGTAATAATTAATTGATGTTTTATAGCGGTGTCAGAAGGATATTTAGTCTGCAAGTTTTTGGAATATTTAAGTGAATATTCCGATATAAAACAAATATAAATTATATAAAACAGAAAATATAAACAGTACTTTTACAGCCTTAAAAAAGAAGATTTGAAAAACTCAAAAATATTTATAGCTTTAGCATTTGCAGCAATTTATGTTATTTGGGGTTCTACTTATGTGTTTAATAAAATTGCCGTTACGGAATTGTCACCTTTTTTCTTGGCTTCTCTGCGTTTTATTGCTGCTGGGCTCTTAATAATGATTATTTCTAAAATTTTAAAGTACAAGCTGGCCATCACAAAAAAGCAATTTTTTAATTCATTAATTGCAGGTTTTTTGTTTTTAGTTTACGGGAATGGTGTTTTTGTATGGGCTCTAAAGTACTTAGATAGTGGGTTTGCAGCTTTATTAGCCTCTACACAGCCCTTGTTTGTGCTTTTATTAATGCGCTTGATAGATAGGAAGCCCATGCAAAAAAAATCGATTATTGGGGTTTTATTGGGGTTGCTAGGAATGTATTTACTAGTAAGTCAGCAAGAAATCATTTCTTTAGAAGGCAGTGTTTTAGGTATTTTCATGGTTTTTACGTGTGTCTTTAGCTGGAGTTATGGTAGCGTATTTGTTTCAAAAGCAGATTTACCAAAAAACTTTTTTGTAAGTACCGGTTATCAAATGTTAATTGCTGGTTTTATGCTGTTAATAGGAAGTTTAATTTTTAAGGAAACATGGGTATCACCTTTAATTTGGAGTACAGAGGTACAATTATCGATGTTATTTTTAATTTCCTTTGGCGGAATTGCAGTATTTACTGCCTTTAACTATTTGTTAAAAAATGTGTCACCAGAAAAAGTAGCAACATCTGCATATGTAAACCCAATAATAGCGATGCTCTTAGGATGGTATTTTTTAAGTGAAAAATTAACGCTGCAATCTATCATAGCTTCTATTGTTTTATTAACTGGAGTCTACTTTATAACCTCTAGAAAAAGAAGATAGATAAACAATTTTGGAAATTAGAAAAGCTATAAAATACATGTTGATAAGCACTCTGGCATTTGCTTGCATGAATTCTACTGTTAAATATCTGGCAGACGTAAGCACCTATCAAATTGTGTTTTTTCGATCATTTGGTTCTCTTTTTTTTACATTCGGATTTTTATTAAAAAATAGAATTCCAATTATCGGTAAAAATAATAAATTATTGATTTTTAGAGCAGTAGTTGGTGCTGCTTCAATGATGCTTTTTTTTATGTCTGTTAAATATTTATCTATTGGTACTGCCGTATCATTAAGGTATGTCGCCCCAATCTTTGCATCAATTTTCGCTGTTTTTTTATTGAAAGAAAAAATAAAACGGTTACAATGGTTATTTTTTTTGATATCTCTTTTAGGCGTTTTTGTATTAAAAGGGTTTGATGATCAATTAAATACAATAGGTTTAATTCTTGTGATGTTAGCTTCTCTGCTAAGTGGTTTGGTATATGTAATTATAAGTAAAATTGGTAAAAGTGAGCATCCCATTGTAATTGTGAACTATTTTATGGTTTTTGCAACTCTTTTAGGAGGCGTACTTTCTATTAATAATTGGGTTACTCCTTCGGGAAATGAATGGTTTTTTTTAATGTTATTGGGTGTTTTTGGTTATTTTGGTCAAGTATACATGACCAGAGCTTTTCAAACAGCGTCTACAAATATTGTAGCTCCTATTAAATATTTTGAAGTTATCTATACCGCTACTTTTGGCGTTTTTATTTTTGGAGAAATCTATACTGTTTGGAGTTTATTCGGAATTTCTTTAATTATTGGCGGATTGATTTTAAATATTTGGTATACGTCTAAATTTAAAAAATCTGATAAAGAATCTAAATAAATGGTCTTTTATAACTCCTAAAAAACACCCCCTTTATTTTAGCCAATTGACCTGCCATTTTTCTTGTTTTAATGGATAACATTTTTTACGAGTAATATCAATTTAATTTTATAGTATTATTCAAATAAATTGTATTAATTATTGATTAATTCAAATTAAAAACAAAGAAATTATCCTTCTTTATCAGCTTAGCTCGGTATTAGTTTGGAGTGTTTTTTTAAAGTTTAAGTACTATCTTTGAGGCATTAAATAATAGAAAAGAATCCTAAAATAAAAGTTTGTAATTTTATTCTTTTCTGAAGAAATAGGAATTGTTGAAATCTTCCGTAAATACACCTTTAGTTATGGATACTTATATAGAGGGAACAAAACGCAATACTTTTAAACAGATGTAGACTTAAAAATTATTTATGATGCTCTTGGCATGGAAGTAAAGTCATAAAAATAACTAAAAACACCATTCGTCTAGAATTAGTAACTGTTGATGTGCTATTGATTCCTGTTTACCTTATAATTCCCGAACTAATTTATATGTAATGTATATTTACAATAAATAAAAAAACTATGAACAAATTAAAATTAACAGCTGACCAGCAGCTGGTATTAAATGCATTAAGAACTGATCATTTAACTAGTTTTCAAATCTTAGAAAAAGTAGATAATATTTCATTAATATTAGTGTTATACAATATTATAGATGAGTTAAAATGCATCGGTATTTTAAAGACTTATTCTAAAGAAAATAAAAAATATCATTATACCTGTTAGTATTTATAGAACATCAAAAAAAAATAAGCTTTAGATATCACTTATCAAAATTAGAATTATAGTGTTTTCTTATTTTCATATCTTTTTTTTTACGAATAAAGATTGATTTTTAATAAGTTTAATATTATTAATTAAGTAAATAATGTTTTTTGTAATTATAGATTTTAAAATATAGCTTTCATATTCTTATCTATTCTCAAACAAAAATCTAACTAATTAACAACTAAGAAAAAATATTTTCTAAGTATCTTGGAATCAAAAAATGTATTGATTTATTTTCTGAAATAAATATTTTTCTTGAAATATTTATTTCAGAAAATACTTTAAAAAACGCATACAAAATCTATATAACCAATTTGCTTGTTTTTAATAGAGCTTAACTCTCCAAAGCAGGACAGCTAATTTTAAATAAGGTAGCTGCTTCTATTTATGAGATTTACAACTATAAAAATAAAATAAAAAAAACACCCAGTAAAATTCCAAAAAGAGGGACTAATTTTTTTCGCTTATTTTTTTCTTTAAAAATGATACCTCCAGCAACCACTGCGATTAATATTTGACTTCTTTTAATCGCTGATAGTAGCATGATTAATGCTTCTGGGTCTTGCAACGCTTTAAAATAAAAGTAATCGGCTGTTTGCAGTAGTATTCCAACTGCAGGTATAGACCATCTCCATGTAAATGCTTTACGCTTTGTAGCATTTGGAAACCACGTTAAAGACAATATGATTAGTAAAATAACGATGGTGTAAAAACAAAACCAAAATTGCAATGTCTGCGGGTTTAAGGTTAAACTCTGAATTAAAAATTTATCATATAAACCACTTAGAGCGCCTAAAAAAGTAGCTCCAATAATTGCAAAAATCCATTTGTTCTTTTTAAAAATGATTCCTTCTTTTTTTCCTAATTTAGAATATAATAATACAGATAAAATAATAACAAAGAAACCAATCCATTGCCAAAAACTTGGCTTTTCTTGGTAAATAAATATAGCACCTATAAAAGTAAAAAAAGGACCAGCAGATCGGATTGGAGTTACAATTGTCAGTGGCAAATGTTTTAATGCTTGGTATGCTAGAATCCAAGAAGACGCCATGATCATAGATTTAATGAAAATAAATCCATGAGTATTCCAAGAAATATCTGTGATATAAAAACCTATTTTCAGCATATATTTAGGAAACCAAATAGAACCCAAATAGAGAGGTAGTATCAACAAAAAACCTGCAGAAATAGTGCCTAACAATACAGGAAATATTTCATTGCCTTGTACAGCATGTTTTTTGCATAAATTGTGTAATCCTAAAAATAAAGCCGATAAAAGTCCTAAGTACATCCACATAATGCGCGCGAAGATACTAGAATGAAAAAAATATGGAAGCTAAAAAATCAATAATATTTAATTATTTTTTTTTAAAAAAATGGCTGGAATTAGGCGGGGCAAATGAAAAGAAAATTCACTTTTAAATTGAGAAGAATGTGGCACAAATCAACTAACACTTTTAATCAAAATGAAGTCGATACAATAGCGCTATTTTAAAAATACCTCCATCTATAAAGTTTTCGTTTAATTGGGTTCTGTCATCTCCTAAGTAAATGGAGGTAACGGCCAAATCTATTTTGTCATCAACATTAAATACGCGATAGTTTCTACTAAACGCATATCCAATTTTAGTGTTGATGTATAATGATTTACTTACTCTAAATCTTAAATAAGGTGTCATTTCTATAGAAGCTTTAGATACATAAGCACCATTGTTACTATAATTTTGATCATTTAAATTGTAACTAGTACCAGTGCCATCAAATCTAAAACCCTTCCAAAATTTCTCATTCAATCTATAAGTAACGTCTGCTCTAATTGGTAACGTAAGGTTTGCCTCAAATTTTTTATTAGGACTTAAATAATACAAACCAAAAACAGGAAGGATAAGTAATCCGAATTTTTCGGTATTTAGAAAGGCTCCATATTTATATTTTAAGTTCGCACGCTTTTTCTTAGTAAATAAAGATAAAAATCCTACTTGTAGATTATCACTAGACAATTTTAATTCATCTGCAGCTATTTTTGGATATACCATAAATGTGGCGGACCAAACATCATTAAAAGTTTTATTAATACCTATGTTTAATCCTAAAGTTTGTAAATTAGAACTAGGTAAATTGGCATCTAAACCCACCTTTGTTCTATTTGCAAAGAGTCCTGTAAGTAAAATTGTTTTTCTATTTAAAACAACAGGAAACTTAAGTTCTACATTTAATTCCTCAACATTTGTATCGTCATTTGATATTTCAAAATTATTTACAGGTGTATTGATATATGTTAGACTAACGATATCAAAATAATTTCGAGAAACTCATTGGAAAACTACACAAAGTAAAATAATACTTAAAACATTTTTCATTTTTTTTTTTGAAGATATTGTCATTATCAAGTTTAATTAGTTTTTTTAAAAAAAAGAGTTACAATTTCTAAAAAATATATATTAAGCTTTTTTAATTTACAATATAGAAACTTTTATATAAAAAAATTTTCTTTAAAAAATAATGCCCTAAGAACGAGTATACAGCAACTATGTATCATCGTTCTTAGGGCATATATTAAAGCCGTTGTTGCTATTTTAAACTCTTCACTTTAATTGGTTTTAATTTAATTAGTCCAAAAGTATTTAATACTTTTATAATTAAATACGTAACATCAATTTCATGCCATTTTACACCAAAGTTTGGATTACTTGCATGTTTATGATGATTGTTATGATAGCCTTCACCCATCATTAAAAAATCAAAAGGAAAGAGGTTTTTACTCGTGTTTTTCATTTTAAAATTTGCGTACCCATAGATATGTGCAAACCAGTTGATGATTACACCATGAATCGGCGCCATTAAAAATGTTATTGGCAATAAGATCCATTGCCACAAAGAAGTTACAAAAAAAGCAAAGAATAACACGTAGCCTGTAATCCAAAGTATACGAGAAAAACGAGAGCCCGCAAAAAGATCAAACGTTTTCCATTGTGGTACATTT
>Ga0209712_10005150_pt1 | contig 10266 bp, 8 predicted proteins | sample ArcOceMetagenome_FD_187443 | JGI IMG/M metagenome (GOLD analysis project Ga0209712, IMG submission 187443) | Marine eukaryotic phytoplankton communities from Arctic Ocean - Arctic Ocean - Greenland ARC118M Metagenome (SPAdes) (version 2) | ecosystem: Environmental > Aquatic > Marine > Oceanic... | reverse complement strand
GGACGCAATGATGTGGTCTCCACATTCCAAATTAGCTAATAGAGCCCCTGAAACCGCCCCCATACCAGTAGCAGTTGCAGCAGCATCGTCCATATTTTCCATTGCAGCCACACGCATCTCAAATTGACGCGTTGTTGGATTTCCTAGACGAGTGTAAATATACCCCTCAGCTTCACCTGCAAATCTGTCAGCACCCTCTTGCGCATCATTAAAGATAAACGTTGAAGTTTGATAAAGTGGTGTCGCTAATGATCCAAATTGTTCATCATTAATACGACCAGAATGAATGGCTTGAGTTTCAATATGCTTGCTGTTGTTCATAGTTATCCCTTGCGTGTCTATTTGAGCTGAGGTGACACAATAATAAAAGTGGCTTACTCACTTCATTAGCAAAATAGCGGCCAATAAAATAAAAACCATATAAAACAGTCTGTTAATTTCTTACAATCAAAATAGTTATCTTTTTGTAATAATATTAGTACGATATTGAGCTCTTGATAAGAATAAATTTATTTACTAGTTTAGAAACCAATGAATTTGGGCTTTATATCGATGTCATAATAATAGTACAATGTAATTATTATATGACAAGGTTTGAAAAAATGAGATTAGAGATTGAATCAACCGATAGGTTAGGCATTAGTCAGGAAATACTGGCTGTATTTTCAAGTTTATCTTGGGATGTTATTGCAATTGAAGTGATTACTAATTTTACTTATGTTCATATAAAACCAGAATACCTATCTATGGATGAGGTCCTTAGCTCATTAAAAAATATCAATGGGATCATTACTTGTAAGAAGATAACGCTATTGCCAACTCAACGGCGTGAAAAACACTTACAGGCGCTTTTGGACCAAATACCTGATCCTATAATTGATATTGATGAAAACGGGCTTATATTAGCGGTAAATCAATCAGCAGAAACCCTGTTGTTTACTCATAACGAAAGTACTAGCTTTGAAGGCTTATCTATTGGTCAATTTATTGAACAAGACTATTCCACATTAGTCTCTAATAAACCAACATCTTGTTCGGTAACCTTTGTGGGACAATCCTATATCGCTGATATTAGTCCTATTTTTTCAGGTGAAAAAGATAATAAGGCTAACAAAGAAAAACAAAAAATAAGTGGTGCCGTTATTATTCTGAGAACGATGAATACTTTGGGACGGCAAATATCGCTATTACAGTCTCAAAAAGATCAAGGTATTGAAAGTATTATTGGTGAGTCATCGAAAATAAGGGTGTTAGTAGAACAAACATTACGTTATGCAAAGTTAGATTTACCGGTATTAATAAGTGGTGAAACAGGGACGGGGAAAGAGTTGATAGCGAGAGCACTTCACGCGGCAAGTAATCGATCAAAATCTCCATTTTTAGCTATTAATTGTGCAGCAATATCAGAACATTTACTCGAAAGTGAGCTTTTTGGCTATGCCTCAGGTGCCTTTACGGGGGCTCAAAAAGGTGGAAAACCTGGATTATTTGAATTGGCTGATGGTGGAACCATTTTTTTAGATGAGATAGCTGAAATGACAGTGTATTTGCAAGCTAAGTTATTACGGTTTTTAGAAGATTTTAAATACAGACGAGTAGGTGGTACGAAAGAGTTAATTGTTAATGTTAGGATAATCAGTGCGAGTCATCAAAACTTAACCAGCCTATTAGAGAAAAAGTTATTTAGGGAAGATTTATTTTATCGTTTAAACGTCCTTAATTTAGACTTGCCACCGTTGAGAGAAAGAACAGACGATATTCCATTACTCGCCCACTACTTTATTGAAAATGCGGCACGACAAGTTAATAAAAGTGCGCCAAAAATAACAGAGCAAGCCCTCGATACATTATTGGCATACCACTGGCCTGGTAATATTCGACAACTTCAAAATATATTGTTTAGGGTAGTTGCTCTTGATACCAACTTAATCATAGAACAAGCTGATTTAGTTAATGCTTTATCTCAATTGGGAAACAATAACTTAACGAATGATAGTTTGCTGCATGAGGGAAGAGAAAACGACGAGGTTAAATCAAATACTGAGGACTGGGCTTTACTTCAAGCTAAGTTTGAATATCAATTGTTGAAAAAACTTTACCCCATTTATCCAACAACAAGACTGTTAGCAACAAGGTTAAACGTTTCTCATAATAAAATTGCGATGAAACTCAGAGAGCATGGTATCAGTAAAATTATTTAGCTTTAATACTAGTGTTAGAACTTTACTACTTTAACCACCGGTGAATTTAACTTTATAGCCTTGTTTCTCTAAGGCTAGTTTTATAGCCTCACGTTTATCACCCTGTATTTCAATAGTTTCTCCGACTACACTGCCACCAGCACCACAAGATTTTTTTAGTTTACTGGCGAAGTCTTTTAATGCCTTTGTCGATAAAGCTAAACCACTGATAATAACCACTCCCTTACCTTTTCTGCCTTTTGTTTCTCTGCGTACATTGGCAAAACCATCACTTTCGGTTATTACTTCTTTTTTACTTTGTTGTTTTATTCTGCCCCGGTCAGTTGAATAAACTAAATTAGAGTCAGTGGCCGTATTATCCTGGATGGGTAACTCTTTTCCAAAGGCCGCCGCTAAATCGCTGAGGCTAGAAAATGAACTTTTCATAAGGTGATGACCTACAATTAAGGGCATAAAAAATGCGAAATAAACTTGTAATAATTACGATGAGATATACTAAAGCGAATAAAAAGATAAAGCCACTCATAGAGTGGCTTTATTATAAGGTAACAAACACTAATATATCTATGTTTTTTGCAAAAGCTTATAACTAAAAGTTTAAACTTAAAGTTTACTTTCTAGCATGGGTAAAGCTTCAAATAAATCACCAACAAAACCATAATCAGCAACCTGAAAGATAGGTGCTTCAGGATCTTTGTTGATAGCAACAATAACTTTAGAGTCCTTCATGCCAGCAAGATGCTGAATTGCACCACTAATACCAACAGCAATATAAAGGTCTGGAGCAACAATTTTACCTGTTTGACCAACTTGCATATCGTTTGGTACAAAGCCCGCATCAACTGCAGCACGTGATGCACCAATAGCCGCACCCAGTTTATCGGCAATACCGTCAAGCAATTTAAAGTTATCACCATTTTGCATACCACGGCCACCTGAAATAATGACACTGGCAGCACCTAACTCTGGTCGCTCTGAAACCGTTAACTCATCACTGACATGACTTGAATTACCTGCATCCATAACACTATCTAGTATGACAACTTCTGCATTACCATCACTAGTCACGGGATCAAAACCAGTAGTTCGAACCGTAATAACCTTTTTATTATCTAAAGATTGAACCGTAGCAATCGCATTACCTGCATATATTGGACGAATAAAAGTATCAGGACTTTCTACCGCAATAATGTCAGATATTTGAGTAACATCTAGTAATGCCGCTACTCTAGGCATAAAATTCTTACCGGTAGTTAAAGCGGCAGCAAGGATATGCTCATAGTCATTAGCAAGTTCAGTCACTAATAAACTTATATTTTCTGCCAGTTGATGTTCATAAGCTGCATTTTCAGCAACTAACACTTTAGTTACACCATTAACTTTAGCGGCTTCTTGGGCAACATCCTGACAATTATTGCCAGCGACTAAAAGGTGAATGTCACCACCAATTGCTTGAGCGGCTGCCACTGTTTTTAAGGTATCCGCTTTTAAATTATTATTGTCATGTTCTGCAAATACTAAAATGCTCATGAGATCACCTTCGCTTCATTTTTCAATTTTTCAACTAATTCATCAATTGTTTCAACAATGATGCCGGCTTGACGCTCTGCAGGAGGAATGACTTTTAATGTTTTAGTTCTTGGTGATAAATCAACACCAAAATCATTAGCATTCTTAACATCTAAAGGTTTACGTTTCGCCTTCATTATATTGGGAAGAGAGGCATAACGAGGTTCATTCAAGCGCAGGTCAGTAGTTACGATAGCTGGAAGGTTTAAAGCAACTGTCTGTAAGCCACCATCAACTTCACGAGTGACATTAACTCTATCGCCTTCAACTTTAACAATAGAAGCAAACGTACCTTGAGGCATGTTAGTTAATGCAGCAAGCATTTGACCCGTTTGGTTATTGTCGCTATCAATGGCTTGTTTACCTAAAATAACGAGTTGAGGTTGTTCTTCTTCGACAATTTTTTGCAATAACTTGGCTATATTGATTGAGTCTAGTTCCAAATCTGTTTCAATTTGAATAGCCCGATCAGCACCTAAGGCTAAAGCTGTTCTAAGTTGTTCTTGGCAAGCCTTGGTACCAATTGAAACCGCAATGACTTCTGTTGCCACGCCGGCTTCTTTAAGACGGATGGCTTCTTCAACTGCTATTTCACAAAACGGATTGATAGCCATTTTAACGTTAGCAAGATCAACATTTGAATTATCTGATTTAACGCGAACTTTGACGTTATAGTCAATTACTCGTTTGATGGGGACTAATACTTTCATCTTTGCCTCTGCTTGTTGTGGTTATATTCTGTGACTAACTTATTTAGTGCAGGTGGTAATAATAACACTTGATCAAAATATAGTCATCTGAGTGTAAAATGACACTCTCGGGTAAGCTACATTATTTATTTGAATATTACTTCAAAAGACTACGTCAAACATTACGTGTACGTCAACGTAATATATAATATAATCATTAACAAATTTTATTAAATACGTTTTATTTGTAAATTCATTATTACAATATAGTATTTACTTGCAAAATATCTATAATGGGTTGATATTATCAAACAGGTGTTTGAAAATCAAACGCATGTTTTAATTATCTTGAAAAGAAATCAATAATGGGAGATATCATGGAACGCGAATCAATGGAATTTGATGTGGTAATCGTTGGTGCTGGTCCTTCGGGCTTGTCAACAGCCTGTCGATTAATGCAATTAGCACAAGAAAAAGAGCAAGAGCTCATGGTTTGTGTCGTTGAAAAAGGTTCAGAAGTTGGGGCTCATATCCTTTCGGGTGCAGTTTTTGAACCTCGTGCTCTTAATGAGTTATTTCCTGATTGGCAAGAAAAAAAGGCACCGCTAACAACTAAAGTAACAGGCGATGATATTTATTTGTTTAATAGTGAAAGCAAGAGTATTAAATTGCCCAACTTATTAGTACCTAAAACCATGCACAATGACGGTAACTATATTGTTAGCATGGGAAATGTTTGCCGCTGGTTAGCTGAGCAGGCAGAGCAACTAGGCGTTGAAATATTTCCGGGTTTCCCTGCTCAAGAAGTTATCTACAATGACGATGGCAGTGTCGGAGGAATTATAACAGGAGATATGGGACTTGACTCTAATGGCAATGAAAAAGACTCGTTTATGCCGGGTATGGAGCTTCGTGCCAAATATACGGTATTTGCTGAAGGTTGTCGTGGTCATTTAGGTAAAGAACTTATTACTAAATTCAATTTAGATGCTGAAGCATCGCCTCAGCACTATGGTTTAGGGTTTAAAGAAATTTGGGACATAGCACCCGACAAACATCAAGAAGGTTTAGTTGTTCATACCGCAGGTTGGCCTTTAGATAAAGACACCACTGGTGGTGGTTATTTGTATCATGCAGAGAATAACCAAGTTTTTGTCGGCTTAATTGTGGATTTAAATTATAGTAATCCACACTTGAGTCCATTTGACGAGTTTCAACGCTACAAACACCACCCCAAGATTAGTCAGTATCTTGAAGGGGGTAAACGTGTTTCTTACGGTGCGCGTGCTTTAGCTAAAGGTGGTTTTAATTCACTGCCAAAAATGACCATGCCAGGAGCTATATTAGTCGGTTGTGATGCGGGTACGTTGAACTTTGCGAAGATAAAAGGTAATCACACCGCAATGAAATCAGGGATGTTAGCTGCGGAGACCATTTGTGAAGCACTGATGAGCGAGACAGACTTAAAGGATGGTGCCAAAGACTTAACGGATTATGCCAAAAAGTATAAAGACTCCTGGTTATTTGACGAACTGTATAATACCCGTAATTTTGGCCCAGCAATACATAAGTTTGGCACTATAATAGGCGGTGGTTATAACACGATTGATCAAAATTTATTTGCCGGTAAATTACCGTTTAATTTCAAAGACGATACTTTAGATCATGCACAGATGAAGTTAGCCTCCGAAGTAGCCGTTATTAATTACCCTAAACATGATAATAAATTAAGTTTTGACAAGTTAACATCAGTCTTTTTATCTAATACTAACCATGAAGAAGAACAACCTTGTCATCTTAAATTAACTGATGTCACCATTCCCATTGCTGTTAATTTAGTTAAATATGGCGAGCCTGCACGACTTTATTGTCCTGCTGGTGTTTATGAGGTTGAAACGAGTGAAAAAGGCGATAAGTTTGTCATTAATGCACAAAATTGTATTCATTGTAAAACATGCGACATCAAAGACCCAAGTCAGAACATTACTTGGGTAACACCCGAAGGTACTGGCGGACCAAATTACCCCAATATGTAAAAATAATTACGATTTATAGTGGTGATTTGTCATTTCAACCGACCACTATAAGCTCCTATTTTAGTGTAGCTTATGGTGGTAAGTTAACTATTTCCTAGTTAGCAATGTTATGTAGTTTGCTATTTACAGGGACGAGGTTTACTAATTATTTTTAATGATATTAATTATGAACTATCGGTTCAATATGAATGAGACGATCTTTATAGATAACTCGACTAGGTCCATACTCTCGGCGAGATCTTTCGTAAAAGTCGCCTGCGGTAAATACCACACCATGATAAAGTTTCTCAGTGGCTTCCACACAGATACTTGACATATATTTTTGTGAATTTTCCTCTAACCTTCTTTTTTCTTCAAGTATCTCTGCTATTTTATCATTATGAAACTGGTTGGTAGTAATCACTTTATTTAGCATTTCAAGGGTTGCTATATCTTTTGGCAATTTGTTAAGTTTATTCGTTACTTCTCTAAGCTCTTGAATGATAGTTGTTTCACTTTTTAAACGACCATCAATATCGATATGTAATTTTTTAAACTCGAGGATTTGAGCTTCAAAATTAATAAAAGTATTACTGCCTGCTGTGGCACCAACAGTTCCTGCATGGACAGAAGTGACCACTTTTACATAACCACCGATTAATTTACCATTAGCTTTATCCTTTGTGCCTAACCATAGACCTCCACCGGTATTGACAACACTATGCATTAACTGATTTTCAATACGAAGATCTGAGTTACAAGTGATTTCAGAATATTGACAATATTTTGCATATATTTTACCTCCAGCTGAAATATTAACAGTCATCTTTAATTCAGTAGCATTTGAATTTTCAATCTCTTGCTTTTTACCAATAACTCCTCCAGTAATAGTAATATCGCCCCCAGCTTTAAGTGTGGCACACTCCACAAAACCTAAAACAGTAATATCACCAGTGGCAAATACTTTCATAGACTCACAGACATCACCCTCGATGATTACGCTACCGTCAAAGTCAACATTTCCACTACCGACATCAACATTTTTTATTTTATAGACCTCATCAACTTCCATTCCGTTATCTATCATTTTAGGTAAACCGGCAATTGTTGAAATTAATAAATCTTTATTTTCAGGACTAATTGATGTGCCTTCACCCACATTGAGAGTAATGTCCTCACCTGCCTCATTAGATAGAATAGTTCCAGTTACAGTGTAGCCTTCTACTCCTTTGGTTAGAGATGATTTTTGAGCTAAAGGGTCTCCAATATTGACACAAATAATATCGCCAAGTTCGCGCATGTCAACATTACCGTCACCTAGATCTTTTGGCTGTAATATACGTTCTTGAGCACTTTGAACCAAATTTATGACTTTAGCATCTTCACCCTTAATGGCTTTTTTTCCAAACGCTACCGTTGAAGAAACTACCCTTCCAGCAGGTCCTTTAGAGGCGAGTTGTGCGAGGTTAATAATATTTGCCTTACTAAATCCTTTTTTAACACCATAGTTCTGAGCTGAATTCAAAATGGTTTTGGCACTAAGATTTTCACCTCCAAGTGCTGTTGTTATTTCAGCTATAGCAGTCATCTCGTCTGGTGCTATGATAATAGCTATTGTTGCATCCTGTCGCTCTAAGATCTGGTAGCGAATTTTAATACCTGTTTGCTCTGCTTCTAACGGTTTCAAAACATTGTGTAGCTCAATAATGGCATTATTGATATTAGATTTATTTATAAATAGTGACGTATATGATGATGCATCAATAAGTTTTTGAATAGAGAGCTGAGTGACAGGATCACCGACCTTCTTTGGCTCCAAAACCAAATCTACATTATTCTGTGAGTTAGTTACTAAACTAAGACTTGTCATTTTTCTCTTCTTATGTGATAACTGCCATTCAAGCTAAGGACTGACTATAAATATATCTAGTGACTTAATATATTAAGTCACTACTTTTAAATATAATTGTATTTATGAATGTTAATAAAAGCAGTTATACCTGCTTTATAATAATCAATTTTATATTATCTAATAATAAGTATACTTTTAATTCATCAAAAAGCCTGGCCGGAGTCAAGCAGTCATTTCTTGATGTTTTTTCATCGAGAAGTTTGTTAAGAATACGAGCTTTAAAAATACCAAGATTTTTTCGCTCAAATTTATACTATCAAAAAGCAAATGATTTTTATTTTATGAATAATGGTATTGCAAACACTAACAATAAAATTATTACTAACAATAATAGACACCTACCTATTTTAATTTCGATAGGTTTAAATATATAATTTTTAAATTTTTTATTCAATATGCAATATTTAAAAAACACACTTAACTAACATGAAAATATCATTTCAACGTCATAACTTATTATTTACAGCCTTTTCTGTTATATAATATGGCACCTCATCGCTATTGATTAATAAACGGCGGATTAAGTCTAAGGCAATAGCCGCGACATAATTTTGGAAATATACCCGAGGCGCGGGTATATTTAAACACACACTGTTCAAACTTGCCTGTTCTCCCCATGAAAGCCAAACTGTGCCAACTGGTTTTTCTTTTGATCCACCATTAGGACCAGCAACACCTGATACGGTTATAACAAAGTCTGCTTCAGTCACATTTAAAGCACCTTTTGCCATAGCTAAAACCACTTCTTCACTAACAGCACCGTTGTCGCCTAATATTTGAGTACTAACATTTAACAACTTGCTTTTCATATCATTAGAGTAGGTAACAAAACCGGCTTCAAAAACACTTGATGCGCCAGAAACTTGAGTGATTAAGCTAGCTATCAAGCCGCCAGTGCATGACTCTGCCAGGGTGATTTTTTTATTGTTTTTAAATAATAGTTCGACGACATATTCAGCTAGACTTTTTGGCCGCTTATCAACTACACCTAGAATGTGATCGCCTAGTAATGCATAAAGGCGGTCTAAATATTCTTGCTTTAACTGCTCTCCCATACTGCTTTTTGTTGTTAACTTAACTTCCAATAAGGGCATCCCTGCTCTGAAACCCAATTCAATTTCATCAGGCCAATCAGGTATATGGTCATCAATGAGCTTTTGTATGCTTGACTCGCCTAAGCCAAATAATTGCAGCCGTGTAACCTCTAAAGATATATTTCTAGGAACTTGCTGAGCTATTTTAGGCAGTATTTCTTCATTAAACATAGTCTTAAGTTCGCTAGGTACTCCGGGCGTACAATAAATATCACACTGTTGAAAATTGACAGCAAAGCCAACGGCGCTTCCTCTTTTATTGGCGATAATATGGCAATCTTGGGGTAATATTGTTTGTTTTAAATTGGGTTGATTTAATTTGACACTACGCCTTATACACCAAGCTTTAATATGTGATAGAGCCTCTGGATGTTGAGTTAACGGCTTACTTGTGGCTAAAGCTAAAGCTTCTGCAGTCAAGTCATCCACTGTGGGACCTAATCCGCCATTAATAATTAATATATCGGCATGAAGGCTTAATGTTTTAATTTCTTCTGCTAGCATCATTAAGTTATCAGAAACGGTAACCTTCCGAAAAACCTCTAAGCCTAGCTCCTTTAATTCTTGAGCGATCATTGCTGAATTACTATCAACAATATCCCCTGTCATTAACTCGTTTCCTGTCATTAAAAGTTGGATATTCAACTGTTTCATACATTGACCTCAGTCTTTTTACAATATGCCTAAACTTTTAAACCTTTTTTAGATTGTTGTCATCTAAACTTTCAAAATAAGGTAAAACTAATTTGGCCAGACTATTAAAAATATATTTAGAAAAACAACCGG
>Ga0209712_10005147_pt1 | contig 10269 bp, 5 predicted proteins | sample ArcOceMetagenome_FD_187443 | JGI IMG/M metagenome (GOLD analysis project Ga0209712, IMG submission 187443) | Marine eukaryotic phytoplankton communities from Arctic Ocean - Arctic Ocean - Greenland ARC118M Metagenome (SPAdes) (version 2) | ecosystem: Environmental > Aquatic > Marine > Oceanic... | reverse complement strand
TTTTTACAAATAAAACCATCTTGCTATTTTATTTCTATTAAATAGGCTTTATAAGTATCGTTATTTAGTGATTATTTTACAAAATTCAGTATATTTTGTCCTTTAAATTCTTCCATAATAACTCTATTTTTACCCTTAAATTTACAGAAATTAAATGACTATCTCAAATTTTTTATTTTTAAGGATTAGTAATAACTTAATTATAATTACATTATTTAGTTAAATTTTTGGAATTTTTACCGTAAAAATTGTTCCTTTTTCAAGGTTGCTATTCACAATTATTTGTCCTGAAATTACGTTTACGGCTTCTTTTACAATAGCCAAACCGAGTCCTGTTCCCTGTATTAAATCAACATTTTTTCCTCGGGTAAAAGGAGTAAATATATCTTTAAGCTCTAAGGTAGAGATTCCAATTCCGAAATCTTCAACCGAAATAGTTATATCGTCTTTTTCAGATGATAATTTAACTATAACTTTTTTAGCATTTGGAGAAAATTTTATGGCATTCCCAATTAGATTTATAAAAATGTTTCGACCCAATTTTTCATCAATAATAATGGATGAACTTTTTAATTGTTCGGAATCAATTAGCATTATTTCGTGTGATTTATTGCAAGAATTATAAACTTCTTCAATGATTTCACAAATAAAGTTCCCTAGATTTAAAAGTATTGGGTTGTTTTGCATTGCGCCTGCTTCGCCTTGGCCAACAATTAAAACATCATCTAATAATAGGGTCATATGCGCAATCTGATCTTCTATCTTATTTAATTTTTTTTCGATCATAATTGGTTCCATTCTAGATCCATATTTTTTTATAGACCCTGCGGCAAAACTAATAGCAGATAACGGCGTTCTAAACTCATGAGAGGCTGTAGAAACAAATCTTGATTTTAATTTGTTTAACTCTTTTTGCTTTTTTAAGGCTTCATGCAATTCTTTGGTTCTTTCAGTGACTTTTCCTTCCAAGTCAATGCGATAGCTAACTAATTCAGTAATATCCTGTCCTACACTTAGTACCCCCGTAATTTTTCCATTTGCATCCCGACGTGTACTAGAGTTTAATAATACCATTACTCGGGTTCCGTTTTTAGCAAATAGTGGAAACTCATAATTGGCTGTTTCTTCACCCAATAAAGCGTTATCTAGTACTTTTTTCACGGCTTTTTGGTAATCTTCGGTGATGTAGGTTTGTATCAGATTTTTCCCCAATACTTCCTCTTTTTTAAATCCTGTAATTTTTTCAGAAGTTTTATTCCATTCATTTATGTCGCCTTTTTGGTCAATACCAAAAATAGGTGCGTTTGCAGTTTCAATAAATTGGCGCAATTCTTTTGCAATGGATTCTGATGCTGTTCGTAGTGTATCAATTTGAGTAATATCTTGTCCTACTCCTAATACCCCCGTAATTTTTCCATTTGCATCCCGACGTGTACTAGAGTTTAATAATACCATTACTCGGGTTCCGTTTTTAGCAAATAGTGGAAACTCATAATTGGCTGTTTCTTCACCCAATAAAGCGTTATCTAGTACTTTTTTCACGGCTTTTTGGTAATCTTCGGTGATGTAGGTTTGTATCAGATTTTTCCCCAATACTTCCTCTTTTTTAAATCCTGTAATTTTTTCAGAAGTTTTATTCCATTCATTTATGTCGCCTTTTTGGTCAATACCAAAAATAGGTGCGTTTGCAGTTTCAATAAATTGGCGCAATTCTTTTGCTATAGAAGACGCCTTAAATCTATTCTCGACCATTTCAGAAATATCAGTAGATATTTTTATTATTTTAAAGATATTCCCATCATTATCTTTAATAGGGGTGTAGTTCGCATAAATCCACATTTCAGAACCATCTTTTTTGATACGCTTAAATTCTCCTACTTGTTTTTTTCCGTTAGCAAGATTTTTCCAAAAGTTTTTATATTCAATTGATTTTACATAATTAGGGTCACAAAATATTTGATGGTGCTTACCTATTAAGTATTTACTAGAATCATATCCTGTATCATGAGCATAATTATCATTTATTTTTATGATTGTTCCGTTGGTTTTAAACTCTATCCGGGACCAACCTGTGTCCACAGCAGATTGCAGTGCTTTTGCTGCTGCTGCTATTTTTTGCACTTTCTCTTGTTGTTGAGCTGTTGCTGTTATATCTCGCGATATTCCCGTCATAAAAAAGGGCGTGCCATCTGGTTTTTTTAAAATTTTAACTTTACTGATAATCCATTTTATTTTTTTATCGGCGGTTATTATTCTGTACTCTATGGAAGAGGCATCGTTGCTTAAAAGAAGGGCAATTCCTTTTTCGAATTTTTCTAAATCATCTGGGTGGATAACTTCTCGCCAAAGTAGTGGCGTTTCGTACCAGTATTGTAATGGATATCCATAGAGTTCAGTGACTGATTTACTAATATATTCCATCTTCTGATCGGGCAAATTAAGGCCCCAAATAACTTCTTGTAATGACGACAATACAAGGTCTAATTTTGTTTTACTTCCTTCTAACTCTTTGATAGTCGTGATAAGGCTATCGCTCGAAATTATAACAGCTACAAGCAGCATTACTCCAGACAATAAATAGGTAAAGTAATGGTTTAGCCATGCAGCTATGCTGATTGCATGGGCACTTGTATTAAGGTCGAAGGTGAGTAAACGATTAACACCTAAAAGAGCAATGATGCCAAAAGAAAAAATAGAAAATAATGCCAAATTTAAACCGACTCGTGCGTTGAATAAAATGACGGCTAGTGCGGGTGTAATAATAAGCCATATACTTGAAGCGGCAAGTAGCCCGAATTGCAACAAAGCGGTTAAAACAACAGCATACATTAAAGCGATAATTAAAGATGCCCGGAACCAGTACTCCAATCGATTTCTTACGATGTAAGATGTCCAAATTATTGTTGCCAAAAATAGCTGGACAAACATGGCGGGTTTTAATCCAATTTCAAATCCGCGAGATAGGCTCGCAATAACAGCCGGTATGCAGAGCACAGCCATACTTAATAAAAGGCCATTGCAGATTTTCTCTTTAAGCTCTTGTCTTTTTTTACATTGATAAACTATATACTTCTTTATAAAGATAGAGTGAAAAAAATTAAGAGATAATTCTTTGATATTCATCGGTTTATTTTTTTATCAGAAACCTATAAATAATACATAATATGGTGTTATTTAATACGGCGAACTCGTTTTTTAGTTTGTTCTACAAACTTTTACACATATTGTTATTATCTTTTAGATTGGATTTAAGAAGGATCTTAAATTTATTATACTTTTATTTTAAATATTCAATTATTTTGAAAAAATTTTAATGAGGTTTTAAATAGCAATTTTCTTCAGTAATGACTAATATTAATTGGAAATTAATCTTTGTTTTATCCAGCACACCCGCTGCAACTGTATTCGTATGAGTAATATTATTTTGGGTATAGAAAAATACCAATTAATTTTAGTGGGTCTATCTAAAATTAAATAAGTATCTCGTTTATTTTCTTGGTTTTGAATACTATTCGACGCTCCTATTTTTCATCAATAATTAATTTCTTTTGAATCTTTTTTTCAACGGCATTCAATAAATCCTTTACATTAATAGGTTTCGTTAAGTAATCTTGAGTTTCGTGATTCATTCCAGTTTTAATATCTTCTTTTTCGCCTTTTGCAGAAAGAAAAATTAATGGAATAGCTTTGGTTTTATCATTCTTTTTTAGTTTTTTAAACATTTCAAAACCGTTCATCTCTGGCATTCGTATATCAGAAATAATAAGATTTGGATTTTCTTTTAGTGCTATTTTAAGGCCTTTTTTTCCGTTTTCAGCTTCAAAAACAAGATAACCCTCTAGTGTAAAAATGTCAAAAAGTTCTTCTCTTATTGCCTGTGTATCTTCCACAATTAAAATTTTTCGCATATTATTTCTTTAAATTTTTGGGATTTTTATAATAAAGGTGGTTCCATGACCAATACGACTATTTACAGTTACTTTTCCGCCTATTATATTTAGTGTTTTTTTTACAATTGATAAACCAAGCCCAGTTCCATTAATTAAATAAACATTTTCTGCTCTGGTAAAAGGGTTAAATATATTTTTCAGCTCTGCCTTAGGGATTCCAATTCCAAAATCTGTAACAGATACAACGGTATAACTTTTTTCGGATGACAATTCAATAATAATTTTTTTAGCATTTGGCGAAAATTTTATAGCGTTATTAAGGATATTAATAAAAATACTTCTCCCTAATTTTTTATCAATAAAAATAGTTGAGTTTTTTAATTCTAGGATGTCAATGAGCACTATTTCGTGTGATCTTTCGAAAGAATCATCAACTTCGTCAATGATTTCGTGAATAAAATCTCCTAGATTTAGAGGTGGAGATTTTTTATTGTTTTTAGTTTTTTCAGCCTTTCCAATAATTAATACATCGTCTAATAATTTTGTCATTTGGAGCACCTGTACTTCTATTCTTTTTAGTTTTTGCTTTACCATAATTGGCTCCATTTTAGCCCAGTATTTTCTTAAAAAGCCTGCAGCAAAATTAATTGCAGCCAACGGAGTTCTAAATTCATGAGAAGTTGATGATATAAATTGGGATTTTAATTCAGTTAAGTTTTTTTGTTCTTCTAATGCGTCGTTTAATTTTAAGGTTCTTTGTTTTACTTGTAATTCTAGCTCATTACGATAAGTAGCTAGCTCTGTAATATTTTGTCCTACCGCCAATACCCCTATAATATTACTTTTATAATCACGACGCGTAGTTGTATTTAGTAAGACCATAACGCGCGCTCTGTCTTTGGTGTATAGTAAATATTCATAATTGGTAGTTTCTTTGCCAATTAAGGCATCGTCTAATATATTTTTTACAGCTTCTTGGTGTTTTTTAGTGATATAGTTTTGTACCAGGTCTTTTCCTAATACTTCGGCTTTTGTAAAACCAGTAATTTTTTCAGAAGTCTGATTCCATTCATTGACTAATCCTTTATTATCAATACCAAAAATAGGAGTATTGGCGGTTTCAATAAACTGCCTTAATTCTTTTGCAATGGATTCTGATGCTGTTCGTAGTGTATCAATTTGAGTAATATCTTGTCCTACTCCTAATACTCCCGTAATTTTTCCATTGACATCCCGACGTGCACTAGAGTTTAATAATACCATTACCCGGGTTCCATCTTTAGCAAATAGTGGAAACTCATAATTAGCTGTTTCTTTGCCTAGCAAGGCGTCGTCTAATACTTTTTTCACAACTGCTTGGTAATCTTTGGTGATATAGGTTTGCACCAGGTCTTTTCCTAATACTTCGTCTTTTGTAAAACCAGTAATTTTTTCAGAAGTCTGATTCCATTCATTGACCAACCCTTTATTATCAATACCAAAAATAGGTGCGTTTGCAGTATCAATAAACTGTATTAATTCTTTTGCAATGGATTCGGATGCTGTTCTCAGTTCATGAATTTCTGTAATATCTTCTTTTAACTTTGAATTTGAAATTTGTAATTTATTTGATTTTTTTATAAGGGTATTGTTTAAATACTTTAGTTGCTCTTTGTCCTTTTTCTGCTCAGTGATATCTCTAGATATTCCTGTCATGAAAAAGGGGGTTCCATCTGTTCTTTTAATAATTAGAACTTTACTATTAATATATTTTATTTCCTTATTCGCTGTTAGTATTCTAAACTCCATTTCACAGGTACCCGAGTTAAAAAGAACTTCATTCTCTTTATTAACTCGTTTGATGTCATCAGGATGAATCATGTCGCTCCAGAGATGCATGTTTGTATACCAATCTGCAACAGGAAATCCAAACAAAGAAACGACTGAACTACTAACATACTGCAGTGCGCAATCAGGTAGGCTGCGACCCCAAATAACCTCACTTAATGATTCCATTACAAGTTTTAATCGGAAAGCGCTATCTTCTAATGTTGTTCTCAGTTTATCAATCTGTGTAATGTCTTGACCAACTCCTAATACCCCTATAATATTACCTTTTTTATCACGACGCGAAGTTGAGTTTAATAAGATCATATTACGCGCTCCGTTCTTGTTGTATATTGGAAACTCATAATTGGCAGTTTCTTTACCAATTAAAGCCTGGTCTAAGACTTTTTTTACTGCTTTTTGGAACTCTTTGGTGATGTAGTTTTTTATGAATTTTTTTCCAATTACTTCGTGTTTTTTAAAACCCGTAATTTTTTCAGAACTCTTATTCCATTCATTTACCAACCCGTTATCATCAATACCAAAAATAGGAGCGTTGGTGGTCTCAATTAGTCTTGTTAAATCCAGTGCTAATTGCTCCATTTTTAATTGATAAGATGTAAGCTCATCTTTAAAAATAAGTTCTTTTTTAGCAAATGCTAATGTAGCTGCCTGTTTTAAATTCTCTGCATTTTTAGAGGTAAGTTCTCTGTTAGCAATTATTAAGCTCTCGTTCTCCAGTGATATTTTATCAATTAACTGGAGCAAGTCTATGTTTTTTTTTTCAAGCACATGCCTCGCCTCCTTTTGCTCTTTTCGTTCTTTTTTAAGGGTTTCTTTCAGTAATTTTATTTCCATAATAATGTCAATATTTTTTAACTGTTAGCATAGCTTTTTCGTCATTATCCTTCTACCTATTTTTAAGATATCAACGTTATTATGAGAATATTTTTATTTATTTTGGATGAAGCTAACTGCTACATCAAAGAATTTATAATCATATCATTTTTTCTTTTCTCATTCGCAATAAGGTGATTTAGTATCCAATTAAATATTGAAAGTTAATGAATGTATCACTTCTTTGCAGCAAAAATAAAGGTAGTTGGGTTTTGTAGATATCTAAATAAGCAAAATGCTTAATTAAAAGTTTAAGAAATATGTAAATAAAGTTAAATAAGTTTTGTGTACGTGTAAATAAGCAAAATACTTAATTAATAGTAAATGATAGTTCGGTGATTAAAACCTAGTTTAGTTCTTTTAATTTAGTATCCGATTAAATATTGATGCTTAATGATTGCGTCCTTGCTCTAGCTTAAATTTAGTTAGGTTCTGTCGATATTTAAATAGGCAAAACGGAGTATCTAGCTTTATTGGGAGGATTTTTTTACGCCTATAATATTCTATAGTTGCATTATAGCAAAACAAAAGTATGATAATGAATTTAAGGCAATGATAGTTGAACTATTAAAACCTGGTATTAAGACATGTCAAATTATTAATGAATAAAGCTTAGACAGCAATATAATCAATCGTTGGAGAAGAGAGTATAAATCTAAAACGGGTAATTTTTTAAAAAGAAGAGAATTGTCCCGAGAAAAGTAGGAACTTAAAGCCTTAAAGAGCGGATTAAAGTGCTTTTTAAAAACGTAGAGAAATCTATGGGAGTTACCGTATTCAAAAAATGTTGGAGCGATATAATTTTAATTTTCTCTTTTATACATTGGAATACTAATGAAAGAAATGAGGTTAAAAAGTACATTAAAGAGGAAGTTTGTACTAAAAATAGAAGCAAAACATAGTTTTCCTGTATTCGAAAATGTATTAAATAGAGACTTTAATAGTTCGAAATTGGGAGATAAACGGTTGTCAGATATTACTTATATTCGAGTTAATAATGATTGGAATTATCTTACCACAGTAATTGATCTGGCAGATAGAAAAATAGTGGGCTTGCGTTTTAAGTCAAGTCTTGTCTAGTGAAAACACAGTACTTAAAGCCTGGTGTGCCGCTTGTAAAACAAGAATGATTAACTCTGGATTTGTTTTTCATTCAGATAGAGGAGTGCAATATGCTTCTAATAGCATGACCAATCTTTTCGCATATAACAGAAAAATAACCCAAAGTATGAGTAGAAAAGGAAATTGTGGGGATAATGCAGTAGCAGAGAGTTTTTTTAAACAATTAAACAATTAAACATGAGTAGCTATATAGGTTCAAGTTTGTCTCTTATCTAGCATTAAATAAATCTATTACAGATTGTATTTACTAGTATAACCCTAAAAGATTGTACCCTAGTTTAGGGTATATTACTCCCTTTGAAATGGAATTAAAATTAAAAGGAATAACTAAAAAAGGGGCCAAAAAAATAGCCCTAAATTTATTAGGTAGTCCATGATGTATGATTGTTTGGAGCGCCTTAAAGTTTAATCCCTTGTTGCTTTCTATCGTATACTTTTGCTATAATACTGTAAATCATCTATTTATTAGTCGTTACCTTGGCTTCTTGGATTGTGTGGTTAAAATATAGATTGTAACGATTGAGCGGAGAAGTCGCCTATATTTATAGCTTACATTCTTTTGATCTTTACTTTTTTGGTTAGCTGGAATGCTTTGATTTCCTTCTTTCTCTTACTGTGGGGGCTTCTAACTATTTTACCTTTTTCGCCACCACCTAGAACGAACCATCAACGTTAACCTCTACATCCATTTGGTTGGTATCACTTAAAGACATTACTTCTCTTAACTTGAGTATAAATAATCGAGTAGTCTTTTCGGTTACTCCATAACGCAGCCCCGTATAACTTGCCAATAAACTCTTGGTTAATGTGATCATTTCAAAACAGATAAAGAATGCTTTACGAATACCAAATTTAACCTTAAAAAAAGGGAATCGGCAGCGGCGGACTCCGCATGCCTGCAAATATTACGCTGTTTGGAAAAATCATATCGAGTCTAACATGCAGTATGATTACACCTTGAATATTCTTTACAATATTTGTCTGTTTTGACGCTATTAGAGAAATCTAGAAGGTTTTAACCCTTAAATAGGTCCATAATATTATATATTTACTGGTAGATAACAGCCGAATTTACCCACTAACCTCTTTAATAATTTTTAAACATCTTACTAACATTTTACCTGATAAAAGTATATCAGAAATACGAAGATCTATTTTTTTAAAAAAAGGTATTTCAATTGCACTTTTTATTTTTAGTTTAAAAATCAGGAAGATTTAAAATTAGTACAATGTGGTTTTTTTTCTTTTAACTAATGCCTCTTTTACGATGAATACGATTTATTTAAGTTTTTGGAATTTTAACAATAAAAGAGGTTCCACTGCCAATAGTGCTATTCACAATTATCTTTCCACCTAGCACATCTATTGCTCCTTTTACAATAGATAAACCAAGTCCTGTTCCTTGTATTAAATCAACGTTTTCTCCTCGAGTAAAAGGGTTAAATATACTTTTAAGCTCAGATTTGGGGATTCCAATTCCAAAATCTGTAACCGAAATAACGGTATAGTTTTTTTCTGATGAAAATTCAATAGTAACTTTATCAGCATCTGGAGAAAATTTTACAGCGTTACTAATGATATTGATAAAAATATTTCTCCCCAATTTTTCATCAATAAAAATAGTTGAGCTTTTTAATTCTTCGGCATCAATTAGTAATATTTTATGCAGTTTATTATAAGAGTTATATACCTCTTCAATGATTTCATTAATAAAGTTTCCAAGATTTACATATACAGGATTGTATGTTATTTTGCCTGCTTCCGCCTGACCAACAATTAAAACATCATCTAATAATTTTTTCATATGCATTACTTGATCTTCTATTTTATGCAGTTTTTTCTCTATCATAGTTGGTTCCATTTTAGTCCAGTATTTTTTAATAGAGCCTGCAGCAAAATTAATTGCTGATAACGGAGTTCTAAATTCATGCGATGCAGTTGAAACAAATCTTGATTTTAATTCGTTTAATTCTTTTTCTTTTTCTAGTGCTTTATTTAATTTTAAGGTTCTTTGATTTACTCTCAATTCTAACTTTTTACGATAACCAACTAATTCTGTAATATCTTGTCCTACACCTAATACACCTGTAACTTTTCCATTTGCATTTCTACGAGTGCTTGAGTTTAATAAGACCATTAAAGGTTTTTTATCTTTGGTAAATAAAGGGAACTCAAAGTTGGCAGTTTCTTCACCTAATAAAGCGTTATCTAGTACTTTTTTCACAGCTTCTTGGTAATCTTCGGTAATATAGGTCTTAACTAAATCTTTTCCTAATACTTCGTTTTTTGAAAAACCAGTAATATCCTCAGAGGTCTGATTCCATTCATTTACCAGCCCTTGATTGTCAATACCAAAAATAGGTGCGTTGGCAGTCTCAATAAATTGCCTTAATTCTTTTGCAATGGATTCTGATGCTGTTCGTAGTGTATCAATTTGAGTAATATCTTGTCCTACTCCTAATACCCCTGTAATTTTTCCATTCGCATCCCGACGTGTGCTAGAGTTTAATAATACCATTACCCGGGTTCCATCTTTAGCAAATAGCGGAAACTC
>Ga0209712_10005145_pt1 | contig 10271 bp, 10 predicted proteins | sample ArcOceMetagenome_FD_187443 | JGI IMG/M metagenome (GOLD analysis project Ga0209712, IMG submission 187443) | Marine eukaryotic phytoplankton communities from Arctic Ocean - Arctic Ocean - Greenland ARC118M Metagenome (SPAdes) (version 2) | ecosystem: Environmental > Aquatic > Marine > Oceanic... | reverse complement strand
GAACGAGGTGACCATTGACGAGGCAAGGAATGCTTGCGCCAATGTGATAAATGCTGAAAAGAAGGAATTTTGCATCGTGGATGTCATGGCCATGGCTGACGTGGACCAAGCCGAGGATCCGTTTTATCATTAGGAGGAGACTTCATGTTTGGTTTTAATATTATCGTGATGGGGATAGTACCAAGGAGATGAAGCAGATAGTAGAGGATGCGCTGCTGTGATGTGGTCGTGTAATACGCGAGGCATGCATGCCCGTGTTTTTGTAAAGTATATGTTAGACGTTGGACTGGTGGAAGTTGAAATGAAAAAAACAGCGTAACTCAATCAATGGTATCTCGAGGAATATCAGCTCACTTCATCATACATTTTTGGATGTAGAGAAAGCGCTAGATACAGCTCGTGATGCGTGCCGAGATGTGCACAAGTTTGAGAAAGAATTTAAAAAAAGTCACAGGAAAGATGGAGTGCCTGTCGGATAAGGTTGAAGGATTTCGTTTTGATTGGGCTGGGTATCGGATGCATACCAAATTTCTTATGATTTTGAACAGAAACGAGAAGACAGAGAAAGATTCAGAAGGCGACAGATTGTACATAGGATTGTAGTATGATGTACAGAATGTTGAGGACGGGCTCGAGAAAGATTTTTTTTTGAATTACATATATTTTATAATTGGATTACAGAATATAATTTATTAGAATTATGTTGTGAAATATAATGATGTTTCCATTTTTGCTACTGGTCTGCCATCAAGTCGAACATTGTCAGTGGAATTCCGTCGCATCCTTGTTAAGGACAGGTCGGAATCAGCAATGTACATACGGACCAGTTGGAATGGGATCAACCATCCCCAACAAGGCTGTTGTCAGTGGAATTCCGTCGCGTTCTTGTTAATTAAGGCAGGTCGGAATCAGGTTTTAATGTACATACGGACCAGGTGGAATGGGATCAACCATCCCCAACAAGACTGCTGCTCCTTCAAATATCACATGACCCGAATGACGACCGTCCACCCGACCAACACCGCCGAATTGTTCAACGCCGCGTAACGTTCCCAAACTACAATCCTCATCAGCAGGTGCCGCCAAACCCGAACTCGGGCGAAGTATTTGCTCCCAGATTTTGGATGTTGAATGTTCATCATGTGCGTGAGTTTTTTAATGAGTATTTTCATTCTAAAAAACGTTTCAATGTGCGTTATGCGATACCCCCCCTGTAGCATTTTGGCGGGTGTACAAAACATCCCTGGAGGTATACAACACAAGTAGGACCCAAACGTCCAATTTCGAGCGGCAACATTTGAATCCCAAACGCCAAAGAAGCCATACGAATACTTCCAATTTCGGAAGGAAACTCTTTCAAACTGGGCAAAGCGCATCTGGACTCAATGGCCACATATTGTTGCGTAAAAGTTTTATCAAGGGCGGGATGGCGTTCAAGTCCTTGCAATGACAAATCGTCAAATCAATCTGTCCACGGTTCCTCGCCAGAGATCCCAAAGCCGAATCCCGGCTAGAGCTGCATTTTGTACTAGTATCGATCTGTTTCATTTCCTCGGATGTGAACGTAAGTCCACAATCTTCTAGTGTATCGTCAATAGTTCCAAACGTGTACAACCTCCTGCAAGAGATTCTATCGTTGTGAACATCATGGGACACCTCTGAACATGAAGCAAGATAATATTGGGAAACTGCATTAAGACGCCGGCCGGCCCGGAGGGATGTCAAATGGCTGCAATCCAAAATGTCACATGAAACGCGATCATTCGGAAATGTGTCACTGTATCGATCCAGCATATTGAATATCCACAGGGAATTCACGGAAGGAATAGTGACGAAAGGATATGGCAGATATACGCCCCGCTCGGATCCACAAGGTGTCTTGTTCCTCGAATTGCAAAACTACGACGACAGAGAGCGTCCATCAAGGAGACAAGCATACATAATTGGGATCGTTACGTTCCCAGTGTAGAGTACATACATTTTGATACAATATCCTTGCTCGGTCTTTTTTGCATTTGATTTCCAGAGGTCGCCGACGAAGACGATTGATTCGGGATTCTTCAAACAGATGCGATGATTGAATTTGCTGTATGGTAGAGTCTGCCATTTCCTCGGGGCTCGTCATCTTGTTGGGTACGTACAGTTACAGTTACAGTTACAGTGTGTGTGTGTGTATTGACCTCATTCCCTTTTTGGGAAACGCTCTCTGCTGCAAAGACTGTTGCCGTTTTGGCAAACAGTTGCTTCTTAGTACGTGTGCGTATTGACTCGAATACCAGATAGACAGAAAGTGGATAGCCACAAGTTTGAAATTAGCCAGCCCCAGAAGCTCCTCAATAATATAGAAAGAAATGTTAATAAAAACGTTATCTTTAAAAGGCCGTTTTCCCTCAAAAATCTCTTCACCAACGACAGACATGACACCAATCTCAAATCCCTGCTCTATCTTGACACCAACCACCAGCCAGCACAAAATCCGAAGCAATTATAAAAGGTAATACACCAAACACCAGAACGAAGCAACAGAATAATCAATGCACTGCGAATCTCAAAGACCTCACAAATGACTTTGTTGCTATCACTACCGCCACTGATGTCTGTGACTCGCCACAGAGCACCTGCTGGGAGAATCTTATTAAAAACAATCAGTTTCAAACACGACCAAGAAGAATTCTTTCAATTGTTCTCAAGAACAACAAGAAGAACGAGCAGCAGCAGCAACACGACCTCCTCTTCGGCCGATAAGGAACAAATAGTATTAATCCACAATCTCCCCAACGGCATCAAACACGTTGAACTCAACCGACCCGATAAACTAAACTCCCTCAATCTCAAAATGTTCCATGCAATCGCACAAGCTGCTCAACAAATCAGAAAAGATCCATCCGCCAGAGCCGTCGTATTGAGCGGAAAGGGACGGGCATTCTGTACCGGTCTAGATGTCAACTCCATCCTCAAGCCATCATTAGAGGATGGGATCTTGCCAATGGAAAAGATACGAACACTTCTTCAACGGCCTTCAGGTTATGAACGGCAAGAGGGAGAAGGACGAGAGCTGGACGATGCTGAAGACGAGTCTAGTACTAGTACACAGACGTCAGTGGAGGATTTGTATGAAGCGTCGGCGTTTGGAAATCTAGCTCAGGATATTGCCTTGCTCTGGAGGAATATTCCTATACCAGTCATTGCTGTCTTGAATGGAATGTGCTTTGGGGGCGGTTTGCAACTTGCACTAGGGGCTGATATGAGATATGCTACAAAAGATTGTAAACTCAGTGTCATGGAAGCAAAATGGGGATTGATACCCGACATGAGTGCTACGATAACATTGCGGGAATTGGTACGAATAGACGTTGCCAAAGAATTAACCTATACCGGAAAGGTCGTGGATGGAACACAAGCCGAAGCACTCGGTTTGATCACGCGGACGTGCGAGGATCCCATGGAGGAAGCAATGAAAGTGGCGGAAGCTATTGCTTCCAAATCCCCCGATTCTATTGCTGCTGCTAAAATCCTGTATCAAAAGTCGTGGTTCGCTTCGGAGAAGGATTGTTTGGAGTTGGAGACGGATATTCAGAAGAGGTTGCTGGTTTCGTGGAATCAGATGGCTGCGTCTGCCAAGAACTTTGGGGTGCATTTGCCTTATAAAGACAGACAGGATTTTGACAAGTAACGATGTCCTGTATCGACGTCTCAAAAACAATGTTCGATACCATTCTTACAATAAGACGCCGGCGTGCGCCACGTACAAATATTATTGTCTCTCATTAGGAATCTTTGGCTGCTGAGAGTTCTTTTATAATAAAAAATAAATTACTTTCGTGTACTAAAGTGTAGGAGATCAAGAACAGGACCTGCTTTACATGAAATGCCACCATCGAATGCCACGAATTTGACGCCATTGATGTTGAAAAATTTAAAGCCATCCCCCCCCAGACAGAAGAATCGGCGCGCGTAACATTTGCGCGCCATCCATGATGCCTTCAATGATATGACGAACGAAGCAAGGAGGGAGCGATGAGCGAAGAGTAGTGATGACAGTGTGATGACATCATGATGCTGCTTGCTTGCAAGGAAGAGCGCAATTGCAAGGTGCATGCTAGAAAAGATATACAATGTGTTACGCGTAGGCATTGACTCTACGGTACGTGTACTTCCGTTGCATTCCTACACTTAAAATGAGCATTACACTAGAAAAGTTACTGGGAGCGGATCTCATTGACTGGGACAGAGTATTATCGTTCATAATATTAATCAATCCGAGCAAGAAGAGAGATCATAAGAGAGGAGATGCATATGCATATACATATGCAGCGAACCAGCAGCACAACTCTTATTCCTCAATCTTGCTGGCTGTCGTCAAGAAGAAACACGTTCCCGTCAATGTTGTTCGAAAATTAATCCTGCCCTCCACAAAACTGAAAACCCTAAGAAATGCATTCGGCTGTGCTTGTGTCAACAAAGATGTAGGGAAGGGCGTGAAAGAGCTGTTACTCGATGAGATGGACCCATCACCTTCATTGACTGAAACTCTGCTTTTGAGCGCTATCAAATCCAATTGCGAAGACGAAGATGCAGTCAATGTCATTATAGAAAGAAACGTACATTTCCTTTCACCAGGATTCCATCGCAATACTTTTTATGAAGATGATGCATTTCAAAAACTGTGCGACATTCTCATTCAACGCCAGCTCGTTCATAAAGATTTAATTTTCAATTCACAAGCGCTTCATGCATCAGCTTATCGGGGACACGAACAGTTGACGAATCTCATTGTAAATATGTTCCCTGGTACTTTGACTCAAAAGGATAATGAGCTAAATTTACCTCTTCATTGTGCATGCGAAAGTGGATTGATTACTTTCCAATCCCTCCTTACGAAGGGATTGAAAAGTAATCAATTCAAAAATGGTTTAGTGGGCGGTTTGCTCGCAAAAAATAAGAATCAAAAGTCAGCCCTGCGGCTAGCAATTGGGTCAGGGGCTGATGGCAGCAGAATACGTGATGTAGTAGAATGCTTGCATGGAGTGGATTCAACAATATTACAAAATGCAGGAGTGATGAAAGATATCGATCTGCTTCATCAAATTGCCCGTCATGGAGTTTGTTTGTCATTTTTGGAACATATCATCCGCGAACATCCGTGCGCAATACAGTGGCAAGACCAGTTTGGAAAGACACCCCTTGGAATAGCTTGCGAGAATGGACAATTTGATACTGCCACGCAAATGTACAACGTGTCGAAAATATATCAACAAGGAGGGACTTTTCCTCGTAAGATCCTGAGGGATGCTCTTACCGCGGCTTTGTCCGTTGAAGAGAATCCTGATCGCATTGTAGAGTTTGTACTCAAGACAGATATCGAATTGACTAAAATGCAAGACATAATGCTACTCCATCATGTGGCTGGCAAGGGCAGCGTACCATATGCCGCAAAATTGATAAGCTGTCACCCTGCTTGCCATGCTTCCAAAGATTCCACAGGTTCGCTCCCAATCCATTGGGCCTGCCGTGAACAAAATTGCGAAATGATTGGATATCTCTTACAAATCTCATGCTATAAATACGGGGGGTTGCTAACATTGAACAAGCATGGCGTGTCTCCACTACAGCACCTTCTGGATTCCTACGTTGATCCAGACGCTGATCTTTTACTGTCATCGCGGTGTATCCTTGCATGTCTTCAAGCCAACCATAATTTACCTTTGATCCATTTTGCTATTTCGGAGCTAGTTTTAGATGTTGAAATTATTCAGGAATTGGTAGAGAACTTTGCCTTCAATACCACGAGTACCTGGCGATGTGGGAAAACAGCATTGATCTATGTCATTGATGCATTTGCAAAAGATTCAACAGGGGCGGAGTCTCAAAAATTGCTGGACATGTTTCTCGACAGTAGTAACACGTACCACAAATGTCTTTCTATAAAAGATCACCAAGGAAGGCTCCCCCTGCATTACGCCTTAGCGCTTGAATTCAAATGGAAACAGTGTATCAAGAAACTAGTTGATGCGGACTTTTGTAGCCTAGCTGAGGTCGATGGCAAAACGGGTTTGCTTCCATTTATGCTTTCCGCAGTTGGCCCGAAAAGCGACTTGAACACAATCTTTCATCTGCTACGGTCAGATCCTGCGTTGTAAGATGCGTCTCCCCTTTTAATTTCCACATTCACATTTTTTTAAATAAACCGCACATAGGCGACAAAACAATGTTCAATGTGTTGTGCTTTCCTTCTAATCGATAATTGATTTTGGAAATAAAAGTTGAACTGTTAGCACTGGTCGAGAGATACAGAAGTGTAGATTGAAGACATTGTACGTTACAAAGAGCAATGTACAAACATTCACTGAATTAATTTAAGTTTCATTGTGGGTGCCAGGCGCTTTAATTTAAGTTTCATTGTGGGTGCCAGGCGCTTGAGGAGAAATATTTATTTTTAATCCTGTATTTACGTTCTTTGGAATCTTGTCCCCAATTGATCCCGCATTAAATCTGATGTGAAACTAACACGGCGACCACCATTATTTCTCGTCAACGGACTTTTCATTTGTTGTGTAGAAGCAACGTCACTCGCCAATCCGTAACCCCCTATTTGACGTGATAATTCGTTTTCCATGTCAGCAAGACGAACTGCTTCGGCAGCAGCAGCCATGTGATTCCCTGGACCACTGCTCCTGCGCCTATTCCACCTCTCCCTTCCAAGCACCTGATCAAGTTCTGCCAAGCGCACTGCTTCTGCTGCAGCAGCCATGGAACCCCCTGGACCGCTGCTTCTTCGCATCAAAGCAGACAAACTATCCACCGATTCGGAATTGTTTAAACTGGATTCAGTAACCGCATAGGATTGCCTTCTTTGGTGCCCGTATGCTTCCATTTCTGCTAGCCGGACCGCCTCGGCAGCTGCTGCCATTGATATACCGGTGCTGCTCCGTCGAAGTGCATCCATTTCCACAAGTTTCATTGCCTCTGTCAAGCTAGACCTGCGTCTTCTTTCAGCCTCAATTCCGCCCCGTCTTCCTGTGTCTGAGGCAGATATGCTATCTCCTGGTCTGCTCCCACGAATCATTGCCGATTCCATCTCAGCTCGTCTGACTGCCTCAGCTGCTGCTGTCATGGAATCTCCGGCTCTAGACGCACCGGTATGATTCATTGCAGATTCCATCTCTGATAATCTCACCGCATCGGCTGCTGCCGCCATTGATTCTGTTCTACTCCTTCGCGTCATCGCAGATTCAAGTTCAGCTAGTCTTACTGCGTCTGCCGCTGTTCTCATAGAATCTCCTGCTCTGCTATTATGTCTCAACACAGATTCCATCTCAACTCGCCTGACGACCTCGGCGGCGGCATTGAAGCTACCTGTATTGAAGCTGCTTCTGCCGGCAAAATTATTGAGCGAAGCCTCTATTTCTGCCATCCTCATCGTGTCTGGTGTCAAGGAAAGAGAGCCATTATTGTAGCTCGTTCTCCTCGCAATGTTATTAATTGCTGCGTCGAGATCAGATCGTTCTGCCATCCTCATCGCATCTGGTGTCAAGGAAAGAGAGCCATTATTGTAGCTCGTTCTCCTCGCAATGCTATTAATTGCTGCGTCGAGATCAGATCGTTCTGCCATCCTCATCGCATCTGGTGTCAAGGAAAGAGAGCCATTATTGTAGCTCGTTCTCCTCGCAATGCTATTAATTGCTGCGTCGATCTCAGATCGTTGTGCATTGGCACCAATGTGATGCATACCTGATAAGGAATGGAGATTATTCTCAGCTTCTGCAATTCTTACCGCGTCGGCTGCCGAGGCCATGCCACTATTGCCAACATTGCTCCGCCTTAGGATGGGATGAAGCCCTCCGTTTCCATGAAGAAATTTTAAAGATTCTAATTCCGCTGACATGGCACCAGTACTTCGTCCCCGCATGGCAATATCTAAATCAGCCATACCTCCATTATGCTGTCTATACAGCGCATCCATGTTTGTATTGCCTATGGAATGCCGTGATATTCCTTCATCTGTCATTCGGATATTTGCGTCCTCCGTGCCAAAAGAAGACATAAGACCCCTTCTTTTTCTAAGATGTTCTTCTTTCTCTGCGAAATCCATCGCATCTCTTTCACGCTTGTTGGTTCTATCTGGAGATTTGCTATTCGAGGCACGAGCCTTTGCAGCTCCAGTCGACTCTAATTCAGATAATGCTTGAGCAGCCTTAAGATGATCATCTCTGGTATCAACTACACGTATCCCCGAGCGCCGCGATGCTCGCCTACTCCCAACTTTCGGTTCCTTGCCAGCCATAAGTGATTTTTGCTTTATTGCGAATCTTTTGATTGTCTGGTTGATTTGCCGAATAAGACACTGGAACAGGGCCTTGGTATTGAGAGATATCTCCATTTCAGTCAATTTTGCCTCTGTTTCTTCCCCATCAAAAATCCCTGAGGAGATGAAAATGAAAGTGGTTAGTTCGGATTTCATCAAAGATTTGTTCAGGCACATGAAAGGTTAAGAAACCTTACCTGTAATAGTTCCGCTAGTTTCCACATCAACCTCGTATTCAGTCTGAAAAAGTTCTAGACATAGTTTTCCCTCCAGCAAAAGAGGAAATACTACTTTCTTCGTATTATCTGAGGTGTCATCGCCTTTGCTCTCTTGCTGCTCGGCATACTTGGTTTGTGGGAGAAGATGAAACGAGGTTGAACATTTCGTCACAGATATCTGTATCTGTCGAGGACTTTTTTCAATCTGTTTCGACGAAATCAGGGCCTTTAGCGATGGTGACGAAGCGTGGATACCAGTAACTTTTGCAATATGACCCAAAATATCTAGATGTCTGTCATCATTTTTCACGCTATGTGCATTTTCCCTTGGTTCAGCGATTCTACCATTATCTTCTGATTTTATTGTTTTATCATTTGAGGTTTTTGTCGTATCAAAATTGCTTTCAACGTTATTTACTCTTTCCCCCAGTTCTCTAGAAGCGCGTGCGTCATTTGATTTCCCATTCGTATTTTTCGATTTTTCGCCTTCACCTCTTGTGCCCTGTGGAGAGGCATATAGGGTCTTAACAATCCCAAGCGACTCAGCTACTATTCTTTGGTCTTCTTCTTCGGTTGAGAACATTTGTTCAGATGAGGTCAAAGATGAATCTTTTTCCTTTTTCAATTTTTTTCGCAAAGACTCAGACGCAATCTGCCTCTTATCAGCAGGAGACATGGATGATCTCTTGGATGAGGAAGGTTCCCAATTACTAAGAGCCTCAGAGACAGTCTTCTCATCTGCAATTTCTGTAAAATAATGAGATTTGCAGGTGGCACTGACGGATAAAGCCCGTGCGGACTCATGGGAAATTGTTCCTTTTTCAAGTAAAAAGTTCTTACGAACTAGTTTCGACGTGAGTGCCACTACTTGTTCCTTGACTAGGCTTTTTACCGTCTTGTCCAGGTTAGAGTGCAGATTTTGCAGCGCTAGTGGGCATGGGAGGACAATGTGTGAACAAAATAAAAAGTTAGTCATTGCATCAAGTGAAAAAGATGATTTACACGGTTTGATTGTTGAATGAATATGGAACAAAAAACGTCTTACCTCCGGACATATTCGGCTGATCACTTGCGGGGCAGGGTCTGGAATAATACTTGAGAGTTCTGGCAATATTTCCCTGAATTTTTTCAGCTTTTGTCTTTTTATCCACTGCCTTGAGATCGGTAGAGGCCTCGATGGAATCATTATCTCCGACTTCCACGGTTGCAGTATTGGTTTGGGCCCTATGGCTTCGGTCTTGCTTTCCCCGTGCTGCTCGAAGCGGATGACCGGTCTTGAGAGCGGACTTTAAGACAGCCGCTGGGTATGATGCTTCCGGTTCGGAGTTATCAAGGCTTGAAGGATCAACGCTGGAGCAAAGGGAGGGTATTTTGAGGCACATTCCATCTTTTGATCCGTGACATTGAATAAATTCCAGCATGTCTTGTTCGGCAGGACTTTCTTTTGACGCAGCGTTGAAGACGGTTGTATCCGAAAAAAGCTTCAAGAAGCCGCGGAATTGCTGTTCGTGCGCCATGGCTCTGAAAGGCGATTTAGTGTCAGATGTGCGATAGTTATCTATCGTTACTTTATTATGTGACGGATAAATTGGAAGGAATTTTAATGGTGTGCTCTCGGTGATTTGAGATTGAATCAGCCACACGGTATTTTTACAAAATTTCACCGCTTCCAAGCGACACGGTGGGCACCGGCTCACCGGTTCAAGCTGGTATCAGACTTACAATGCTCTTCTGCCGCCGGCGGCCAC
>Ga0209712_10005139_pt1 | contig 10279 bp, 8 predicted proteins | sample ArcOceMetagenome_FD_187443 | JGI IMG/M metagenome (GOLD analysis project Ga0209712, IMG submission 187443) | Marine eukaryotic phytoplankton communities from Arctic Ocean - Arctic Ocean - Greenland ARC118M Metagenome (SPAdes) (version 2) | ecosystem: Environmental > Aquatic > Marine > Oceanic... | reverse complement strand
GACGACGAACGACGTTCGACGACCGACGAAGAAGAAAGAGGCGGCGACACAAAGAACAAAGCACAAACAAGCTGACGAAGACAATCGCAAAGCTACAATACCAGCTAGTGACTACTTCAGAAACCAATGGAAATATGTCTGAACAGAGCGAAATGATCAAACTTGATAAGAAGCGCAAATCGCTTGAGGAAGAAGCCGCCGCCATTACGGAAGAACTGACGACTTCCATCGACGGGAAAGAGCCAATTGGAATCTCCACACCCCTCGTAGATGATGAAGGATATCCGAGAGCTGACATTGATGTCTATAAGGCTAGACATTTAAGGAAGAGGCTCAATGAAATCAAATTTGATCATGATTTGATTATGAAAAAGATGGAAGATCAGATTTTGAAGAAAGTAAGTTGAAGGTTCAACTAACTTTAGCCAGTTTCTGATGAGCATTTGTTTCCTTCTTCCTTTATCTATTGTATTGCAAGTTGATCGCTAACTTTGTTTCATGCATTTAGCCCGAAGAACATAAGGAGGAAGAGATTGAAGCAAGAAAGAAGCGAAGTCCAAAACCAAAGTTTGATCCAAAGACAGGTAAATGGGTAGTTCAAAACTGGGACGGAACCGTGGCAGGAGTTGAAAATGGACATTTGAAATCCTTTGATAAAATTGGGGACACATCTGATGTAGACATGGAAGAAAACAATGATGCCCGTGGTAGCGACGGACATCTCAATTTACCTCCGTTTGCCAAAATCGATAATGTCATGAATGGCTCTCCAGCACAGGAAGCCGGGTTAAAAAAAGATGACTTGATTGTAAAGTTTGGCACTATTGACTTTTCAAACAACAGAAATCTTAGAGCTTTAGGGGAAACAGTCATTAACTCACATTCGAACGGAGAGGGCGTCATGGTCCATGCCATTCGTGTTATTGATGACGAAAAGAAGAAAGTTAGTTTGAAATTGAAGCCAAGCGAATGGAGCGGTAAAGGATTGGTTGGATGCACGTTTTCCATACATAAAATGTGATAAATCTACGATTACTTTATATTTAGCATAACCTTTTGGTGTGTTCAGCTTTATTCTAAAAGAAAGGAAAGGGTTTACAATTTCTTTACGCAACCGAATTCACCCACCCTTTTTACACGTGTTGCTCGATATACGTAAAATAAGGAAACAGAAATAACAGATCCAAGATGAATAGTTTCCACATAGGTTCTGTCAAGACGTTGCACTGAAATAACATCTCACTGATCTATTCAACTTCTTGAGGATTAGACGTGTTTCTTTCGAAGATTCAGAGCTGCATATGATAGATTATTTTGGTGGAAGTGAACCATCCTTTGTCGGTTGCTTGCGTTATCAATTCATCAATTCATCCTCCAGCAATTCCTTTCTGAGGACCCATGAATTCCAGAAGCTCAACGGCTCGTCTCCTCTTCTTCCTCCGCTATCACCGATACCGTCGTACGAGTACATGCAGTACTCAGTTCTCGTACAGCAGTACGCATAGTTCATAGTAGTAGGTCGTATGTCATATCTTGGATGACTTCTTTGAAATTTCAATCAAATTCATTACAACTCCTACGTGTAAAAATGATCTGAAGATCTGAAGACTATCTGAAGTTTAGTTCATACTGTAATCGTACGTACCTACAACTGTTAGGGTTAGGTACGCTCTTTGTAACGTGGACCCTAACAGGTTAATAACAGCTTTGAAAATTTCAAATCGTCTGTCTGTCGTCTATCTGAATTCTCTAATCCAACAAAGATATCGACGGATGGAGGAGAAGCTGCTGTTGAGGAGAACACCAAACACCACCCACCACCAGCACACCTAAAAATCTTCGAGCGATTACACTTACAACTTTTATTCGAGATTGTAGACTTGCTAAATATGAATACCGAAGCATTGCATCTTGCGTTGCAGCAATCATTTAGTCCCGATGCTAACTTGCGCCTACCTTCCGAGGAAACTATTAAAAACCTCAAGTTTTTGCCTGGTGCACCAAAAATGTTACTTGAGATTGCGTCTGAGAAGCAGGTAAGATATGAAACATATGCTAAGCAACTTCTACAATGCCCTTCCCTGCGTATTTTTCTTATAAAATATCTCGTACATGTAGGTGCAATTTGAAGTTAGGCAAGCTGCTGCTATTCAGATGAAGAACCTTTGCCGAGAATGTTGGACTGAGCGTGTCTCCTTTATGGGAACAACTATTGACGGGAATGATGCTTCGCGGCAAGTTATCCTTTCAGAGGACGACAAGGACTTTGTAAGGGTCAACTTGGTCGGTTCTATTCTTTCCGAACCAGAGAAATCCATTCAGGATTTGATGGCAGAAACTCTTCATTCCATTGCCATTCATGATTTTCCTGATAGGTGGCCGACACTTCTGCCTACCTTGTTGCAAGCAGTAGCCCTTAGTAATGACGGCTCTCAGGCGCTACGTGTTCATAATGCACTTCTGGCGCTTCGTAAGGTTTGTAAGAGGTACGAATTCAAGCCTCGCGAACAAAGAGGACCATTGAACGAAATCGTTGCCCAGTCTTTTCCACTTCTACTACCCCTGGCCCAACGACTTTGTGGCCCCGATGAAAATAGCGTTGAAGCTGCTATGATGCTAAAGCAAATTTTGAAGATCTTTTGGAGTGCTACTCAGTTTTATCTACCTGGTGATGCGACTGGTACCGGCCACTCTCCGTGTCTTTCTAACCCGCAGGGGATGCAACCTTGGTTTGAAATATTACAGAGATCACTCGCAAAGCCTTTGCCTGATGATATTCAGCCCAAGTCTATCGAAGAGAGAAATGCGTGGCCTTGGTGGAAAGTTAAAAAGTGGGCTTCTCAAATTATGACAAGGTTGTTTTCTAGGTATGGAATTGCGTCGTATGCAGAAGACGAAGCGAAAGATTTTGCGGCCTATTTTTCGACAAATGTTGCACCTCAATTCTTAGGACCTATTTGCGAGACATTGAACTTGAGACCTACTGGTCAGTTTTGTACTGATCGAGTAGTTCATTTGTGCCTTACCTTTGTGGATCTTGCTGTCGAACTGGCGCCAACTTACAAAATGCTCAAGCCTCATTTGGATTTCCTTCTGTATCAGGTTTGTTTTCCAACTGTTTGCTTGTCAACAGAGGATATTGACTTGTTCGAGAACGATCCGCACGAATTTGTTCATCGCCAAAACTCTCCACTCGCAGATTTCTACGATCCAAGAATGTCGGCTATTACTTTGATTACGAATATCGTGAAGCACAGAGGGAAGGATGTGACACCTAGACTGTTGGCTTTCCTCCAAGAGAATATTCAGAGATATGCTACTGCAAGCAATGAAACCAAGAATCCTATTGAGAAGGATGGTTCTTTGCTTGTTCTTGGATCATTGTCAGACATTCTTTTCACTAAGAAGAAGTATTCCGGAGAAGTAGAGGGACTTCTTATTTCCAGTGTATTTCCTGAGTTCAGCAGTCCTGCTGGATTTCTCCGAAGCAGAGCTTGTTGGATGGTGCAACGCTTTTCCTTTGTGAACTGGACTGACGACGGAACAAATATTAGGGCTCTCATTGAGTTCGTATTGAGAGCATTGAGTGATCCAGCACTTCCTGTTCAAATCGAAGCAAGTAAGGCTCTTAGATTCCTCATTGACGCAGATGGTGCGCATGAGACATTGATCCCAGTTCTACCAAAGGTACTTGCTGAATACTTCCGTATCATGAACGAAATCGGGAATGATGAAGTTGTCTCAGCCTTGCAGGTTATTATTGACAAGTTTGGCGACCACATCGAACCGCATGCAGTAGCCTTGATTTCTCAGCTTACTATGGCATTCACCACATACTGTGATGCGGGAGAAGACGACGATGATGCAGCTATGGCAGCAGCTCAGTGTTTAGAATGCATTTCCACTGTGCTCAAGGGAATTTGCGAACGTCCTGAATTGTATAAGACACTCGAACCCCATCTTTTGCCAATCACAAAGCAGATTCTTAGCAAAGATGGAGACTTCATCGAGTACCTAGAGTACGCATTGGACATTATTACATTCCTCACTTATTTCCCCGATGAAATTTCAGATGAACTTTGGGAAGTATTCCCTATGATCTACGTTGCATTTGATGAGTGGGCGTTCGATTATCTGAACTTGATGGTACCTCCCCTTGAAAATTACATTGGAAAGGCACCGCAGGCCTTCATGAGTAAAATTGCAGTGATTGAGAACACCAATGTGAGCTATGTCAACTTGGTCGTTAGCATTGTCACAAAGACCCTACAGGAGGACCGCGCATCAGAGTGCGAGGCAAGAAAGGCTCTTTCGCTGTACATGAGTCTTTTGCTTAACTGCAAGGGCATGCTAGATAACTACTTGCCCATGATCAACGACCACGTTCTTACGTTCATGGGAAAACAAGCTTCAGCTGAAACTCCCACCACTAGGATAGCACTCTTTGTCGTACTTGCTGCAGCATTCTTTTATAACCCCGAGCTTGAATTGGCAGAGCTTGAGAAGAGAGGCGTTACCCAGCAAGTACTCACTCAGTGGATCAAGGATTCTGAGCAAATGGACAAATGGTTGCCCCGCAAAATATCCGTAATTGGCTTGTGCTCGGTTCTTCAAATGCCAACTGCAACTCTCCCGCAGTCAGTTGGAAATATGATCCCACAAATCCTTGCATTAATTACCGATTTGACTGGTAAGATTGAAGAAGACGCAAATAAGCTGGGCGACGAAGGTGATTTTGCTGCAGAGGATGTAAACGATGACTTTGGAGCTGGTGGAGAGTTCTTTGAAGGATTTGATGAGGATCAGGATGTTCACAGTGCAACAGACGATGCATACCTTGACGCGCTCAAAAACCTTGGTGGGCAGGACGATGTTGCTCGTTTCTTGATTGGGGACGCTTGGCTCGATGAGGACGACGACGATGACGAATTCATTAGTCCCCTTGACGACATTGAGACTGTCAATTACTACAGAGACTCCCTCAAGACTGCGTTTGATAGAGAACCTGTATTTTATCAGCGGGTCCAAGGTGCTCTTCCCCAGAAAACTTTGGCTACATGCCAACAGCTCTTTGCCTTAGCTGATGCGAGAGCTGCAGAAGCACAACAACAGCAGTAGGAGTGTGCACAACCTTAACATTATGCACAATATTTATCCACACTTCACCGATTAGCCTAGTTTTCATTCCTCAGTTTTTGTGCATTGATGCATTTGTCACTACTGTACAATCACTACAAAAATATCCATTTGAATAGCAGCAAGATGTTTGTGTATATTATTCATTTACCTACCAGAGTAATGTGTTTCTTAAACTACTAACGTGTGACATACGATAAAGGTAACAGTATCAAACAGCTACTAGCAAAATCCAGAGATAAATCCCCAGCATTCAACATTCACGATTTCAAACTGATCCTGGGAACAAAGTCGCGCATTATCAAACGTTTCACAAGGTCCAGTACTCCCAACCCTAAAATCATCCTCTACGCATAGCCCAAATTCACCATCCTTCCCTCCACCTCCCATTGCAATCATCTTATGTTGCATATCACACACTTGTATATACCTATTCTTCCCCGTCCACTTATAAACCATCACCTCCCCCGTCTCCTTCTCCACTTTGAACAAAGAAGCCTGTGCCGATCCATAAAAGTGTGCACTTCCACTCGGTCCATGCCCCTTCCATTCACTATTACTATACGCTCCCATCAACTCATGCGTCGTCGTTTGAATCACCAACAACGTCCTCTCATGCCCCTTGACCTTTTTCAAAAACGATCCATCGAAACTATCTCCATCCCTCTGCAAACTATATATCCTCTTCCATTTCGCAAATAAGACGGAGGGCGGTAATCCATTCTCGGCTATATCAGTCATTTGATCCAATGTCAATAAAAAGGGTATACTACTCTCCCGCTCCGCAAAGAATTTGATATAATCCTTGGGATCCCTCCGCTTCCTACTAATAGCGCTAGCACTGGCACTAGCTTTCTGTGCCTTTTCCATAAATTCCAATTGAACCGTAAGACCACCCGCATCCGTCTGACAGGGCGTCTTGATCCAAAACGCATCTTCTTCCGATGATCCAGCGGTACAACTATACATACCATCAGACGCCCCCGTTCCTGTACTATGGTATTCCAATGCATTGGCATATAGTTCCGTTTCTTCTTCGGCGCATTGCACCGCCACCTCTTCCCGACTAACAATGTCACTACCAGTGCAAAAACTATCACTAGCGTCCAAACCAGAAGAATGCACAACATATTCCTCATCATCATCCACATCATCATAATTCGACCCACAAAGTGGTAACCCACTTAACACCGCTCCAGCCATGCTAGTATTATTCTGATTGGTCAAACTTTGAAACGTAGGGTTATCACTCAATGGTCGATCTTCCGCAGGATGATGCTGATGCCCCTCCCATTCTTCCTCCTCCTCCTCTTCCTCTTGGCTATATTCCATTTTCTGCAATAGTTTCTTCCGGCGAGTTTCCTGTAGTAAAATCCTTCTTTGTTCCTCGACAGCTTTTTCCAATGCTTGTTGTTGTCGTTTCCGTTGTTGGGAATGGATCCATCCGAATATTCCAGATTCTTCGACGGGGGGAGGGTTGTTGGGATTGGAATTATATTGATTCTGGTATTGGTTGGCATGATGTAGGTTATCGGTCAGGACTTGGATGGAGGGTGAGTGGCGGTTGATGCCTCTGGGGAGAGAATTTCGTTTTGGTGATTCTACTTGAGACAAATTGCTATTTTGGTTGCTATTGCTATTGCTATTGATATTGCTATTGATATTGCTATTGGTATTTCTATTGTGGATATTATTATGGACGTGCTGTTCTTCGTGGACGGATAGTTGATGGATTGAAGGGATGGCAGTAGCGGTTCGTCCTGACCGAGTAGACTGAGATTGCAATTGTGAGTTTCGATTGTTTCGATGTGGGTCGCTCATATTGGGGTTCCTTCGTTTGTTTACTATTGAATGCTAGCTAGTTGAGCACGTTGAGTTGATTGGTCAGCAAGCAGTAGCAGAACAATATTTGAAGCAGCTTTGGAATTGAATTGAGGTTTTAGTTTGCAATCTTGTTTGCAAAACCATTGATCCCTGTGACACAAATTAATGCTTCTATTCGCTAATTAGTATCTTGCACTTAGTAGTAGTTGAAGTTTCTTGGCTCTTCTTGGTCTTGTCTCTACTAGTAGGCTAGTCTACGGTAGAATGTTGTTGTCTTGGTTTGTGTATTCGTTGCTTTTTACTTTTTACTTTTTACTTTTTATTAGTCTAGTCTTGGTCTGCTGAACAGCCGGTTGAAGTGTGCCAAGAGTAGTTAAAAACCTATCGTACTCATGAGATGAAAAAGGCAACGTTACAGTAGTCGAGATAAAAGAGAAGCGATCTTGATGAAGGATCCAAAAAAGATTTGCACACAACATCCAGTCATCAGTCACTCATTCTATTACTCATTGGTCGTCATTGATTCATTTACTACCCAACCAATCGATCAACTAACCAACCAACCAACCAATCGATCAACTAACCAACCAACCAACCAACCAACCAACCAACCAACCAACCAACCAACCAACCTACCTACCTACCACCTCAACCCACTGCTAACAACTTCAAATGGTGTCTCTGCTGTCGATTACCATCCTTTTTATTGCCACTATTGGAAGCCAGGGATTCTCTTCTCTTTCCTTCATCAATACTGCTAGTAGTAAAACTACTGCTATTCGCAAGAGCAGAAGTATTACTAGTATTAGTACTTCCACCACCATCGCCATCGCCAAAAATCAACACACTTCCTCCTTTCTCCTGAAATCCACAAACGATGACGACAACAACAACGACTCAAAACCAGAACCCGATAACACCATTGACGTCACACTAGACCCACGCCTCTATCGCATCCGTCTCTCACGCGCCACTGGCATCGAATGGGGAACCGACCTATCCTTCTCATTCGTCTACGTGCGCAACATGGAACCAGGTGGTGCTGCCAGTGCATCTTGTCTTATTGACAAAGGAGATCAAATCTGTGAATTACGCCCCGTCTCTTCTACTTCTTCTGATAAATTACCAGCTGTTCCACTCATTGGAGCCAGTTTTGATGCCGTCATGAATTCATTTGCATCCCTCACGAAAGACGTCAAAGATATCGACCTGGTATTTTTCCATGGATCCAAGGATGAACTCAAGGATTTGTGTGCTTCTGCAAATGATTCGTCTAGCTCTAGCGATGGCAGTTCTTCTAAAAACAAAAAAGGAATGGTTACCATTACCGTCATTCAAAACAAAGGTGCCAAAGATGAACAGACGAAAATCATTGAGGCGAAAGAAGGTGCCAACATCCGTCAAACACTTGTCGACAATGACATCAACGTCTATCAAAGTGTCACGAGATGGACCAATTGCAAGGGGAAACAATTGTGTGGGACTTGCATTGTCAATATTAAAGAGGGGAGTGTGAATACCAATCGCAAGAGTATGGATGAAGGGTCGACGTTGAGGGAAAATCCAGAGAGTTATCGGTTGAGTTGTGTGACGTTTGCGTATGGGGATGTTACGGTGGAAACTTTTCCTCCGATTAATGCAAGTCAGTGGACGAGATAGATGCGCTATTATTATTTTTGCCATTTTGTTGTGTCATTTTCGGTTTTTGACGAAAAAAATGATTGCTATCATATGATAGAATTATAGCATACAACAGTAGTAATGAAAGTAATCATACTTCATCGTCGGTATTGAATGCAGTACGCGTAGAAATTTAATAGGTAAAGCATACAGGTATCATACGGTATGAACAATAGTACACCCGGTACACACAACCACATATTCAAATATATACACTACTATATAAGAACAAAGCAAAAGTACACGCCGTTTGTTATATTTACTCAAGTCCTTTGTCCAACTTCGCCTTCAAATCTAAACTCTTCTTTTTCTTCTTCTCCTTCTCCGCTGCATCCCTCTTATCCAAATCCCCAATGGCACGATCAATCTCATCCTCTGACACAGTCGACATTTTTTCTCTCAAAATAGCATTCTCCCTAGTTCTCTTTAATCCATCCCTTATACTGCCCAAATTCTTTCCGAACTCTTCAAAACCCAACACACTCCCTTCTTCCTCCACATCCCAACTGGCACTCATGACACTATACGTAATTCCCAACAATCCAACTACCAAAATCGCAATGGTTGAAAATGCCACGAGAGCAGGTTGAAATTCATAATTCTTATAAGTGGCAAAGTACCAAAATGCGACAAAGGCACCCATGCCGCCAAAGAGAGGAACACCGACAAAGGGCAACATACGTTTTCCCATTCGTTGTGCGACTGGTTCGGGGATGACAGCGGCGTCAGGTTCTTGTTGAAGAATTTTGTCAACGGATTTTAAGTCACGGATTGAACGGAGTTCATCGTTTCGTTCTTCCACTTTTTGGCGTCGGAGGCGGGAGAGGGCGTCAGCTCCCGGAGCGGAGGCTGTGGCTGCTTCGATGGTGGTAGATGGTTGTGACTGTGGTGTATTGATAGTAGAAGACGAGGACGATTGTTCTTGGTTGGTAGCAGGTTTGGTAGGTGCAGGTTTAGTGGGTGCTTTGGATTTTCCGAATCCCTTGTTATCTTTAGCAGCCATGGAAAGGGCGTGGAAGCTTTGACTGCTACTGCTACTGCTTATAAATGTGTGAGGTGGTGCAAAAGCAGTAGTAGATGTCAGTAGAGTCGCCACCAGCATTGAACAAGAACATAACGTGTTGATGTTGGTTCTAATTCTAAGTTTCATGGTTGGATAGATAGTTGTAGATGTAGATGTAGCTGCAGTTGAGTTGTACGAGCTGATAATGCAATAGGTTTGTGGCACCTCCGGATGGAAATTGAAAATGAGCGGTTGTGTTGTGTTTGATGAGTGTTTTGATGTTTCCTCCTTCTCAAGATCTTTTGACGTACTTCAAGCCACAATATTGTGATTTGTTAGTTTATTACTCGAGGTTATGAGGTTTTGGGGTTTTGGAGGCTCCCCCGCTCGAACACGGTCAAAAAAAGTTAACTGACACTGAGAAAACTCTAAACCTTAAACATGTAACATATCATACGTTCAAAGTTTAATCAAGAAGAAAAGACACAGCGCTGGATTGCAGAACAATATAAATGATGATTCGTTCTCGAAGAGAGGCTATGCAATGACGTTGGAAATGAAATACTAACCGGTCCACTTCCCAACCCGTCGGAGACAGCTCGCTTGGAAATAAGAACCAACGAACATGAGCCATCG
>Ga0209712_10005137_pt1 | contig 10281 bp, 7 predicted proteins | sample ArcOceMetagenome_FD_187443 | JGI IMG/M metagenome (GOLD analysis project Ga0209712, IMG submission 187443) | Marine eukaryotic phytoplankton communities from Arctic Ocean - Arctic Ocean - Greenland ARC118M Metagenome (SPAdes) (version 2) | ecosystem: Environmental > Aquatic > Marine > Oceanic... | reverse complement strand
AATTTTTATTTATTTTTCAAGCTTAGGTTAGCAATGATGGGTCGGTGATGCATTTTGTATCCAAAGCATTTTTAAGAAATAAAGGCAAAACGTAGTGCCGTATTCCCTTTAAAGTTCGCAATGTTACTACCGTCATCAGAACTAACCATACCGGTAGCTCTTGAACTAAAAAAACCTAACACTCCGTTCCACCTAAATCTGTACAGATTTCCCCTCCAAGATTCCGAATCGTCGAATCAGCTCCCTTGCTCTGCAAATAATCGCCCAGTGTGTTTGCATAACCATAGCTTAGGGTAGAAATTGGTGATGCATTTTGTTAGTCCAAAACATTTAAGAAATAAAGGCAGTATTTGGTATAGAATAACAAAGATTGCCGTGTAGTGTTTTCTATGGCGTCTTACCGGAAGGCAAAATGCAATGATGTATTTCCTCTGAAGTTCGCAATGTTCATATTCGCACCATATCTTAAAGCAAGTTTCAAGAGCTTTTTATTCCCGTTTTGACACGCAATGTGAAGGATCGTATTTCCAAAATTATCACGACCATCAACTGGGATTCCGTTTAGTAAGAGATTGTCCACATCTTCAACACGCCCATGCCGTGTTAAAGAAAAAATGTTACTACCATCATCAGAACTAATTGCATTGGGCCCGCGACTGTCAGCATCTTCAGAATCAATTCTAGAAAAACGCTGCGGATGACGTGGGGGGATGCACCCTTGGTCGTTCGATTCCCAGCGCGGAGTATAAAAGTCATTTTCGGAAGATGTCGATGGAACGTTTTCTGATCTTGGGGTTCCGTAGCTGTGAACACTGCTTCTTCCAGTCGAGGCCTGCGCTCTTGGTGTATACCATCTCTCATCATTCATGCTAGCGTACTGTTTATATCACTTCTTTTTAAATTGCAAGGGGCATCCGGGAGTTTTCACGATTTGAGAAAGTCGAGAGCGAGATACGTCGACTGCTGGGTTTGGTTTCAAACGTCGCTAGCTTCCGTTTCGAAATTCGAATCATCTGATTTTTCGAATTCATTTTGCGAAAATGAATTTCATTGTGTAACTACTAGCTGCACGTACTGTGCTTCGGGGACACATCTGGACTTGATATTGTAACTAAAGCTGCATTACAGTTTCAAATCTTCTATTGTTACATCACATCGTTCAACGTGTATTTACGAAAATATGTTAATGATTTTGAGTACGTATTATAATTACCGGATTTTCTCAAAATACTCAAGAGAAGACGAGACGTTTTGTTGGCGGTTTTCTTTTCGAAGAATTTAGACAAGCAATCCTGCTAAAGTGTTCAAACTGAATGTCCGTTTCCTGCTCGCTATCATGATCGATTTCTTCATCGCTCACTCGCTCAATTTAAAAATTCAAGATCTTCGACTGCCTCTGCCCTCTGCCACACGCAGACACATTGAACATCTACAATAGATGAACATTGGCTTCCACTAATAGTAAAAGAGTCAACTTAAAATTTGAAATTACTCCATGCGGTTTGAAAAGGGAACAGTAGCAAGATTTGCAACGCTAATCTTGCTTCCAACCTGGCAAGGTCAAGCATTCTCTATCCAACCTAGTCCATCATCATGGTCTCGCCAAAAAGCAGCGGCAGCTTCCAACCTTTATTCATCTGCATCATCAGATGATCGCGTTGTGAAATTTACATCAGATGATCGTGATGTGAAACCTAGTGGGAATATGAACTCAGGTGAAATTGTACCAAGCGAACCTGAATTTCCAGTTAGTTTTGTATTGACAGATCAGTGGTATTTCCTTCACGAGCAGCCAAAGCAGAAAGCTTGCGACACACATTTAATTCCTACGCAAGTATCTTATCAGTGCATTAACAAAAGGGGAGCTATCGCCCATGGTAGACCAACAGAGTTACAATTTGACGTGAATATTAAAAGCAAACCCCTCAAGTCCGCTGATGAAATGGCTGCGGAAGCGAATCCGGAAGTCAATGATTATTACATGGAGGAAAAGTATTCCAAAGGGGTCGAGGAAGTGTTTAATGAACTTGGCGGATTCAAAGGGTTAGAGAGCATATCTGACATAAAACGAGAGATTATGACACGCGGACCTGTTGTGAGCGTCTCTTTTCAGTTGACTGCAACTTTTATGAAATCTTCTGAGAATCGTAATCGTTTTGACCCGAATTACATCAACAGTATACATCCTGTTGCAATCATTGGTTGGGAGCATACAGATTTTGGAGAGGTTTGGCTAATTCAGCCCCTAGTTCGAGGCGGGCAAACGGACCTGCAGAGAATTGCTTTTAGGCAGTATGGGATTGACGAGAATGTCATTGCTCCAATAGATTCTTTTGACAATATACCATGGCAAAGGGGACCTTACTTCGATATTGACTTATCTGATACACCATTTCCAGAATGGAGTACAGAATGGCCAGGGTTGGAGACATCTATTACAACTGCAGAGCTCGAGAATCTTGGCGAGGTGATTGCAGATGATCTCATTTCATCACCATTAAATCGATCAAAGTTTGTTATGCGCGACAAAAGATTCATTGCTCGTAGTAGACAATGTTATCTAACGAAACTAGAGTGGCAAACTGGAGACAAAGCTTGGCGCATTGAGGTTTCTTATCTCGACGACTAGTGAAGTAGTGAGATATTAATTTGAGGAAAAGTGACGAATATCACTGCGTACCGTCGGGCAAATGTTCAGTCTTTATTCTAACAAGAAGTCTAGTAGAGTAATAAGTTGACAATAATAAGTTGACAATAATACACCTCTAAAACTACCAAATCCATCTCCCGCCACTCATATCAAATACGAAATTTTATTAATCTTACTGAATGAATGAAGCAATCAACAGACACAAACCATGTCGTAATTCATACGTTTCTCGACACGACCTGTCCGTCCCTATCTGGCACCTAATGATATCTTTCTAAGAAGCATCCACCCTGATAAAGATCATGTTTCTCTTATTGTGGCTTGATCCAAGCTCTGAATAATCATTCATCGAATTCTTTGTATTGTCATATCCTCACGAAGCTTACTTTTGAGTCATTGAGATCCATAAAACTTATTTTTATTTCTTATCTTCTGATGTCGACTGAGGCAAGCAAACTTAATAACAGGCTCAATTGTACCTGCTTTATGATTGATACGATTTCCAAATATTGTATGATCTTGTTCGTGTTTCTCGTCTTGCGCCTCAACAATGCAACGACTGAATACTTGTTCATCAACAAATTCTTCGTATTTCTCGTCTTCTTGCGCCTCAATCCAACCACTGAATACATCGACGATATGATTTCCGATTCCAATAATCGCAGTTTCTAAGTCAAGTAACAGCAGAGAGCAGTTCGATTGGGATTTATTATTGTAGGGTACAAATTGTTCGGGCAGTACAACAATCAGTACATACTGTCTGTATGCTTTGGAGTATGATATCTAGATATTCAGGAGGGTCAAAACTTATTTGAAAGACAAAGTTTTCGCGTAATGAACCGTTAAATAAAATCGCAACAACAACCACAGCAGCCACACGAATACTAGTCCATTGAACATTATAGGTACCAAGAACTAAAACTGTTATCAAATTTCAGATCGCCTCCAACAATGGCTGCAAAAAAATCTTGCACTCACCTAACATGGGCCGATGCCAAATCAAAGGTCGGCGGCTCCAACGGAGCAGGAGGCAAAAAGATAATTCCCAAGAATACCGACCACGGCAAAGCCCTCACGGCCAAGGTCATTGCCAAAAACACCTCTCAATCTGATATTATCAAGGCAAAGACTATACTAAGAAGAGAAAGAAAGGACGAAGAGCGTGCGGCAGCAGCAGCAGGGAAACGTGCGGAGGAGAGAGAAAGGGAAAGGCAGGTGCGTCTTGTCAAGCCTTTTGAACAGGCAAATATACGTATGAGTGAACTAGCCAAGAAGCTGCAACAGGAAGAGGTCTCGGTGTCCGAAATTGACATGTCAAATTATTCGATAGCGGATATGCAAAAGGTTGCAGAATGCCGTGAGCTACAGCTGAATGAAATCATGGGACTTGAGGCAATCTACTCTGACACACATGAGTTGCTAGTTTCGCGCTCGTCAGATTTGGAAAAGTTACAACAATATATTGAACAGTGGCAAATGGACGATGACAATGAACAAACATTGGAAGCAATTTTGAAACACCCTCCTTCATCGTTCACACTTCAGCTCGTAGTTGATGGTGCATGCGAGAGCGGCGGAGGAAATGATGATATGAATACTATGAATCTCACTGCATTGCTCCTCTTGCGGGTGACACTGCCAACACTCTATCCATTTGACGAAAAAAGTGCACCAGTGTTTGATTTCGATTATTTTATCGCAACAGATCGAGATGCAGTTTGCAATCCTGATAAGCCGATAGAGACCTTGGCGCATTTGGAAGAGTACGAGCTTAAAGGTGCTCTTTCGGAAGAGGCGAAGCAAATACTGCCCGATCCCTGCGTGTATGAGGTTGTGACATCATGGTTAATTGAACGATTATTCGATTTTGTGACATTGAGTGTTCATGCCCAATTGCAATTGAATTGAAAGTTGCGGCTTGAGTTGCGAAGGAAAAAATCATTCATTCCCAGGACATCCTTTACAGGCTACAGATATTGTTAAATGGGGAATGTGGACCATCAATGTAAAAAAGATAATTAATTTTGAGCTCATGCTATTTCAGAAAAGGGTCAACTAAGAGGTCAGACATCTAGAATACGATGGGTACCAGCCAAAATACCTTGTTAAGGGGTAATAGACATTCTGTTAAAAACATGTTTCTGTTACAGTGTATTACTGAAACGCGTAGTGCATAAGTTGCAATGATGAGGTTGGTGTGCAGTATTTTTCTTTCTTCTGTGTGGACGTGTGTGGAGTGTGGACGTCTGTCTAGCTTTGAACATTGCAAATGTGGGCGCGACCTCAAAAATCAGTCTACAAAGGGTTGAACAGGGATAAAGGCCGGATAAAGTGGTGAATTGCAAATAACTAATAACTATATTCTACAGCTAAATGACTCCAATTGCAAATTAAAAAAATACCGTTGGCACGGTAGATTCGTGTCAAGTCAATATATATCAATATGTAGTGCAAAGAATTTGAGATTCCCGAAGCCTATTGCCACACAGTCATTTCAAATTGATGTGAGTTTTATAACTAATTAATTGTCAATACACTGTCAACTTTCTCCATGAAAACCACCAATTTCTTGCATGGTCCTGAAAAGGCATGCAAACAGGGTGCTTTAAAAGAGGACAAAGCTTCTGAATCCAGCGTCTTTCTGGTTGCTGAACAACGCGACGACCCCACCTCCTCAGAACATGCTACTACTACTAGTAGTACTAGTGAAGAAACCCAAGAACTTCAATATTACTGTGGGCACACCAAACTCGTAATCCTTGTATCGATTGCTGTTTTCTTTATCTTCGTAATCAAGGCACAACCATTGCTGCAAGAAGCTGACAGGAATGATGAGAATGCTGATATTACACATCATGTCACCACACCAATGCTGCTTCCTTCACACCAGCCAGGTCCCTCGAGATTTCAAAGTGCTGCCCCCACTATCATGCCGACTGTACTGACCAGCGATGCACCGAGTGCCGTACCCACCGATATGCCCAGCAATGTACCCGTTGCAACCGGAATACCTACTAGCAGACCAACAGTGATGTCTAGTGCAAGTCCTTCATTGCAATCAGAGACAATCGAGCAACAAAGTAAAGATGATGCGAATCTATTTGGATCACCTTTTATAGTGTTCACAGAGGGAGGATATTCAGGAACTACGGCGATTGGTGTTTATATTCGCAAGATCATTCGAGGACACGGCTTTGACTATTTAAGGAAGGGGGTCTCTTTTGAATTCCTTCATACGAAGAAAAATTTAAATCACAATAAATGGAAAAATAAGTTTTACCAGGAAATACTCAAGGAGAAAAACATATCTGCAGAAGAAGCAAACTATGAAGAAGTCATGATTGAAAGCATCAAAAGAGCTCAAGCCAAAGCCACAGAATCTGGCATCTTTTTCTTCTTCAAGGCGGGTGTTGGCGGATTTGGAAGAGGACTGAAAGATGGATTGGATAGTCTCGGAGCTTCCTATTTCGGCATGTACAGACAGAATGTCTTGGATCGGTGCATTTGTGAGATCAGGGACTGCTTCTATGCTGCTAAAGATTTTGGCTTTCCAGTATTTGCAGCAAATGGGACTCGAACTGATCTATGCTTCCAACGCAGGCACCATCCAGAAATAAAGATTCAAGCTCGTATCACTGATGGCCATGGATGCATTGCCGCTGGTGAAAAATTAGTCCAAGAAGTTCAGCGATATTCCTCAAACTCCTCTGTAATAACTGAACATTTGTTTGAGTTTGAAAGTTCATCTGACGAAGATGCGTTTGCGAGGAGCATTGAACAGTGGATGGCATTTCTACGGCCACTCCTGAAACAGCATCTGAGCAGGCGTGTGATTGAACAAGTGCTGGAGGAGTATCGTGGAAGTAGGTTGGCATTAATCAGTCAAGAAAGCAAAGTGTACAACTATAACGAATTGAAGAATGAATTGGAAGATACAGATGAGGACATGATTTACATCCATGGTGATTAATCCCAAATCACTTGTTATTTATTCTATATGAAAAATTGAAAGTACCATTCATATCCTGCGATGTGTACTCGTCGTACATTTTCAATTCTACTTGATTTCAAATAATTTGAGGACAACTGAATAAAAAATAGAGGAATCGCTTCTTTCCTCAACAATGAAACATTTCTGCTTGCAATACTGTATGTTTCATTCCTCTCACGGCCCGATACACAATAGAGCTCACATTCCAAGTGCCTTTCACATCGCGAAGATTCTTCTTTCCTTACCAATAAATCATTTCTATTTGCAATGTGTTTCATGCCTCCCGCAGACTGATGCACGCCTCCTAGGTGCCTTTCACATCGCTTCTTATTCTTCCGAAACCACCAGCAACCTCTTCGTTTTAGCATTCCCTCAATCGAAAACTTTCCCACAACATCGTCTGTACAGGATCCAATTTGTTTCAACGTTTCAAAATAGTTTATCTCTTCAAGTAAGTGCACAGGGATCCGTAATTTCCATGTTTGCAAGGAGGTACATTTCATGTTGCTGCTGTCATCTGTCATCGCGGCGCTGTCGACGTTGGTCGATGTTTCGTTGCTGCTGAACCTTTATTGATGTGAACTTAATTGTATAGCTACCTAATTTGCCCTTCCAGTTGCAACCAAATCACCAAGTAATATGTGGAAGTGGATAACAACGAGAACACTGAAGGAGGAAGAGTTCTGAGCTTTGTATCCTTAGTGAAATATGAGATAACTGATTGTGATGTAAATAATTTTGTTGGGCAGTATGGTTGTAGCTTGTAGCCGTTGAGGACGATCATGTCCCTGCCTCCATAAAATAACAAGCAACACGCAATAAGGAGCTCTGTTCCTGGATTGTATGATTGCTGGACTACTCATAGAGTATGATCTATTGACATTTGACATACGCTGGGTCCAATGCTTCTGATGTAGTTCATGTCCGCATTCGTGGCATTCGTGATGGACTGCGCGGCGGCGACAATACAGTAAAGATAAATAAGGAATAAAATAGTCTGTGTTGGAATGAAGAATGAAGATTAGTCCATTAGTCCATTAGTCCATTAGTCCATTAGTCCATTAGTCCATTAGTCCATTAGTCCATTAGTCCATTTGAGGGATGACATCATGATGATGTTCAGTAACTCCGTTCTACAATAATGTTAAAAGAAGGGCTATTTTACAAGGTAAAGACCCCGCCCCCCCCCCGCAGTTGAGCCGGCTGATTATCTGAAAGGCTATTTAAAGACCTTGTGCGAATTTATTGGGTACTAATAATGCCCCCCTTATCACTCACGTTTTTAATAGGAACTGAGTCATTTGAGAATAGCAGTAGTACCAGGTATGTTACCGGGTATAATGTTGATGCTGATAGTAATTGGTCAATATCTCAGTGAATAACTCTCACGTGACGGCGGGGGTCTTACATTTTTGAAATTTTGATCCTGAGAATAATAAGGCCTCTAGATTGAAGATGGTTATCTATGGATCTGGGAACTGATTTAGGCCAAACTGATTTAGGCCATTATTGACAACCAGCGAAGCCAAAAAATAAATCGAACGGCTGTGACTGATTCGATTCATTCCGGCTTTTGTTTGTCTCTCCTCGGCTAGATTCTGCAATATATCGCCTAGATTGAAAGGAAGTTGATTTACCTTGATTTAGCCATTAACTACTGGCCACATTAGCTATCATCCCGTAGAAACAAGCTGAATTAGCTTCCTCTGCCATCATTTCATAATTCTTGACGGTCTATCCATTGAAACAATCACAAAGTTGCTCAAGGTCCTTACTTCGATAAGTACAAGTACATTAGTGCGAGAGAGGTATTCAGCAAAACTAGAAAACTAGGCTAGAGATATTTACCGAACACACCGTGTTTACGACTATAAAATACTATGAACAGAATGTACGCCGGATACATGAACCCCGGTGCCAAGAGAGGCACAGCGCTGAGATTCACTCCCCCAGGTTTCAAGTTTGCCGTAGATATTCCCTTCCCCGGTCGTGTCCTACCCGTCTGTGCTCGTTGCAAGAAGAACTATAAGACTCGTGAGCACTGCCGTACTAAAGAACAGCACCACACACTCCCCTGGACTGACACCTACATCTGCATGACCCTTGACAATTCATGCTTTGATCAGGATGGGAATTTGAGAGTTGAAGACGGTCCTTTCGCTGCTCATGGTGTGCAGAGTCAGCCTTACATTTACCCAGAGGAAATGAAGCTCGATCCCAAGACACCTAGTTGTGCGCAGTGTAAAGATAAGAACTATACCCGCACCTACTGCAGGACCAGTAAGAAACATAAAACTCTACCTTGGAGTACCGTCTATATCATGCTTACTATGAACGGTCAAGCAGAATTTGGGGGCATGCAAGCTGCTCATGGCATGGGAGGAATGCACGATCCTTCTGCTCTTGGAGCTGGTGGTACCGCGGGAAAAAAGAAGCGCAAAGCTGCTGCGGAAGAAGTTAAAGCTGAACCCGAGGTTAAAAATGGCAATGAACCTGATCTAAAAAAGAAGAAAGAAGCCGAAGGGGGCGAGGGCGAGGGGGCTGCTATAAAGGAAGAGAGCACTACTGTTGCCGAAGTAAAGACTGCTGCCGAAGAAGGAGGAGGTAAAGAAACGGTTGAGAAAAAAGAGGAGCAGGAGGAAGAAAAAGAGAAGAGCCCCCCAACTGATATTTTTAAGAATCCTCATGCGTCCAAGACTTTTCTTTGCACTGTCTCGGTGAACAAGAATGAGGTCAAGGTACGTCTTTTTACATTTGAAAATCGTTATTTGTGCTTTGATTGATTTTATTACATTTTCGAATTTTGAGATACCTTGATCTCACGTCCATCGTTTATAAATATGCGCAAACAAAACAGTGGGTTGATATTGATGCGTCTCACGCTGCAACTGTGATGCAAAGCCGCAGCTCTAAAATTTCTGACCCTGAAGGTATGGATGGTGGAGTTGGACAAATGTACCCCCCATCTCCTTATATGATGCACCCTTCCATGGCAGGAATGGGCATGGGTATGGGCATGGGAATGCATCATCCTCAAATGGGGGGTCATTTCCCTCCAATGCCTCATGGTGGGCATGGCCAGCATTCCATGGGAAATCCTCCTCCCAACGGTGGAAATAACGAAGATGATGCAGGAGAAAACGGCCGTGACCCCAATCAAGGTGGAAATTCTAATCACATGGACAATGCACAGCATCAGCAGCAGCCTTGGATGAATCAGCATAATCATGGAGGTATGGGTGGACCTGGAGGACCTGGCCAATTCCAGCATCCTGATATGATGTATCAGCAAATGATGGATCCGAGAGCTGCAGGTATGGGATACGGATATCAGCCTTGGCATGGAAGAGGAGGATACCCTGGTATGGATATGGGAGGAGGCGGCATGCAGGGAGGCCCGCCAGGCCAAATGCAATATGATGGCCATATGATGCAGCCGATGGGTTGGGGTGGTCCTCCTCAGCAACAGGGCGGACAGATGCATCCTGGTGGACAGGGAGGCGGAGGCTCAGGTGATATGGGCGGCGGCAATATGGATCCAGGTATGATGCAGCAGATGAATTGGGGTGGCCCTTCCTCTCAACATCCTGGTGGTGGTCCTCCGGGTGGTGGTCCTCCTGGTGGTTCTCCTTCTCAGCAT
>Ga0209712_10005136_pt1 | contig 10282 bp, 10 predicted proteins | sample ArcOceMetagenome_FD_187443 | JGI IMG/M metagenome (GOLD analysis project Ga0209712, IMG submission 187443) | Marine eukaryotic phytoplankton communities from Arctic Ocean - Arctic Ocean - Greenland ARC118M Metagenome (SPAdes) (version 2) | ecosystem: Environmental > Aquatic > Marine > Oceanic... | reverse complement strand
TGTTGATGGATACGCTCTCGGGGATCGATACGAAACCACTCGAAATCATTATATTCTCGGGTACCTGCGGTTTGCTTGGATCAGTTCTTGATTCATTACGAGGTGCAACTGTCCAGGCTACCTATTACGATCCGGACAAGAAGTTGATATATTGCAGCAGAGAAGATGCACCCAAGACGGTTGAGCATATGCGGATTAAATGTCTTTACAAATGCTCAAGTGAACCTTGTCAGTGTCTTATTGACCTCCATGATTGGGGGAATTTGCTTTGGACCAGTGATATTTTAATAAAACCAATGCCATTTATAGTAAATTTCGTTTGTTTTTACAGTAGTACATAACACAACGTAGCAGAATTATATATCGTACAAAGATATTGATAATATATCTATCCTGCCGACTGGAGATGCTCAGATTAGTCCACAGAAAAGCCATGCAACATTGCTCCTGGAATTACAGTATCTTATCTTCCTGTGCAAATACGTATTTACTGTACAGTTCACCAACTCGAACACAGTGGGCCAAGATGTATTCATTTGATATGAGTTGAAAGTTCAGGCTTCATTTCTGTAATCATTCTCTTCTTACGTGTATCTGCTCCACCGATACCCATAATCATGATATGTGTTTTCATTGTTCTTCTTCACCGCCAATCTGATTTCCATGCCAAACATCGAAAAACATTCTTGAAAGTTTCTCGTCAAGTACCTCATGTAGCTCACAGGAAGTGCATCGACGTTACAGAAGAGTAAGAAAGTTAGCGGTTTCCCCTTTCTTTGTATACTGTATTTGATCCTAGCTGGGCGACCCTTGACGATTGGGGGAGCCTGTCCATCCACCACGTCAAGCAACCAACGATTCATAGGCCAGTGTTGACTTTTTGCGCCCACCGATCCCTTGCACAAAATACTACAGGCATCAAGTCTTTTACTGACTCTCCAGTTAATGAGCTCATCAAAACCACTGGGGTTGATCTAAGCATCGGAAACCGGGTATCTATTTGTTGCCTTACATCAAGAGCATATTGCATCTACGAGCAAATCCATCTTATTTGCCACCCCAACCAAATAACGGCCTTCCCGAACGACAACATCGTCAATTCCACTTCTTTCTCAACCATTGATTTAGCTTCGTCTTCGGCTAACTTTGCTTCTTCTGCAGCCTTCGCCATAGATATTTGCCACAGTGAAAAGAGGGACAACAAGAAGAGATAAGATCATTAGAAGTGTGTGCTTCGAGGGCACGGCTTGACCTGAAATATTGACTTTCGTTTCTTCGATGTCTGGATGAGGAATCTTCAGTCCCGATAATAATCTATTTTGGTATTCTTCATGATCTTCATCCATTCTCAAATGGCTTCCTCCAACCCAAGGTTTGGATCAATATAACGATCAGATTTTAGGATATGCACCTTGTTCAGGAACTTCCCAAAGAAGTATTGTCTGAAGTCACGCAGCTTGTATGCATACTCGTTGTTGACTCTCATCTTCAGAAGGATCTTTTCGTGCTCTTTCACCTTCTCCACCCCCACAGCTTCTTCCTCCGCAGCTTTGCTTTCGTCGCTGCTAAAGTCAGGGTCCAAAATGTGCTCACCGAGTAATTTCATCCATGGACCGAACACAGTCCAAGTTACAATTATGACAACCCAACCTAAAATCCACATTGTCCTCCGCACAACTTGTAGTTTTATAAATACCACGGAAAGACTCAAAGTTCCAAGAGCTAGCCAAAAAATCAAGGGTTCCTCCCACAGGAACACATTCTTTGCAAACCGAACCCACATTTCTAGAAGCACTTTCTGGATTGGATACAAGAATTTCTTTGTCACTCGCCAATTGTCTATCTCTGACCCCAACAGTTCAGAAGACATGTTGACTGCACCATTGGCAGCATCTTCCAATTCCTGTTCCATTTCTTTTTTCATTCCCTGGTTTAGTGCCTCTTCTTCTGTGCGCTTCTTAGCTCTCGCTTCTGCCTTCTTCTCTGGCGAGCCGGCGATTCAAAACAGGTGAAATGCAAATGACAATTGAAACAAATTGAATCACAAATCACAACCATCATAATTAATGTCCTCCGCCAGCATGATCATTTCTCTGCTTCAAAGACAAGTCATTCAACTCTTGCCTGGTATTCGCGTGCAACTCGTCAACAAATAAAAAACTATCCAAACCAAGAGATCATTCAAATTTTGGCAACATTGGTACGCACGGAGGAGGAATATCTTCAGCATCGTAAGGAACAGAGGGAGAGGCTATCAACGATGAATACCGACAAAAACAGCGTCATCAGTTCAATTGATACATGGGTGCATGAGATTGAAGCTATGCAGGAAGATCGAGAAGACAAACAAGCGGAGCTTACAGCCATTCAGGGAAAAAAAGAGAATATCAGGGCAAACATGTTGGATATTGGAGCAGCTTGTTCCGAGACGATTGGCTCAATGATTGCAGACAAACAAGCGGAGCTTACAGCCATTCAAGCAGAGCTCCAGATATTGGAGCAAGGGAGAACAGATCAGATAACCGAAGCGTGTGCAGAACAAGCATAAGAGTTGGAAGGGTTGACGAGGGAGCTAGGGCAGCAAAAAGCAGATTTGGAAGACAGGGAAACTGAATTGCTTGCAAAGCATCAAATAATCAAAGCATACAAGGCAAAAGGTAACGCAAGAAATTGTGTTTAGTAATCATTTGAATTTTATAACCCCTTTTTTCCTAACCTCTTATTTCACATTTTCAGCTAAAGGGAAAGAGAATGAACTTCAAGAAGCGAGGGCGCATGGGGCTCGTTTCGATTCTGTTAACTGCGAACCGGGGAACTCCAAAGATCCAACATTGGCAGCATTGCATCGTGAGGAACTCCGTCAGTAGATTGAAGAGGGCATGTTCCAACTCGATGTGTCCACCATTCCCGACTGGATTTTCGCCATACCATCACATGTTAAAGACCAAGGTCCGTCTTTTTCTAAAGCACAAGGGACTTTGCGGCGGTGACGAGACAATCCATACTAGCAGAAAGAGAAGTGAAACCCCGCTCCAGAATGAAGAAAGGACCATCGAATATTTTTACCGAGACCATGAGAATATCCATCCACGCAATTCTTCTCCTGCTGCCAGTACCTTTCTTTCCCCTGGAAGACTTAGCAAAAGAGATGCAGGATTGAATGATATTACTGCCCAGTATTCCAATAAGAAGAAATGGTCTAGCTCTGGTATGATGCATGCAGACCATTCCTCCATTTCTAGTACCCCCATCAACACGTGCAAACCTTGAGGGATCCGATGTTGACTAACTCATTCGTTCACAGTCCTTTCACCCCAGGTTTCAGTGACATCAAATTGATGGATATATTTAACGAGGAGGAGTCAATTGAATTGCAGATGAGCGATACCAGGGACGACAAGTAGGAGGGGAACGAACATATATATTTGCATATAACTTATTAGTAATCAGTTTTTCTGAAACAAAATATTTTCCTTCTGACTATAACCTTCGTCCTAACCGACCCATCCAATCGGACTTTCTTTTCATTTTGTTTCGATGATTGCAAGAAATTCAGGATTGCAATCCATCGTGGGTATGGTCTACCTGTATTGCAACAATGAGCCATTGTGAGATTTGTATAAGAAAAATATAAACAAGGGGGAAAGGTAACACTGTCTGCTCTGTATCAAAGGTGTCATTCTCATTCTATAATCGGATGTCTCTATCTACTAAAATAATTGTTTTGAAGTTTCTTCATTGCAGATGATTGTCTTCAGCAAACTTTTTTCGCACATTGAACATACCTCTTTTCCATTGACCATTTGTACTACTAGGCGAAGACGTTAAGTCCCCAAGTAAAACCTTGGAACATCAGTAATGTGGATTCAAGAACAGTGGGTCGACGAACCAGACAGCACAATAATGTTTCACACCCATGCCCACACCCACACTACCAGCAATAATATCGGTGGTTTTTTCGTGTTCTGCATTTTGAATTTACTGGTAGACTACGTAAATGGTTTGTTGAAGCGTGTGCTAGATTGTTTACGTCTCTATTTGTTCTTCAAAAAATCGACGGTGGTGGAGGAGGCGAGGCGGTCCAAAACCGCGAAGTTCTTCGCACTTTCTTTGACGCAAGCAAATACCCCCTACAGATGGGGATAGAATATGAAATCTCCCAATCCAATCAGGGTCAGTATGTTCCGTTAGCGTTCGCGTTACAGTTTGAAGTTCGGTGTTTTCAAAGCACACTGACATTTTGTTCGTGCTTTCAAATCAAGCTTTGACACCTGAAACCGACGCATCACCACTTTCTGTCATTCAAGTCATCAGTAATATCATCCGAGAGAACACCGAACGCAAACACAATTATTTGTATGATACAACCATACAATCGTCAAGGAATCGAATCAATTAAAGAGAAGACTTAGTTCCCGAACGAATAAGGAATCATCAACTATGGTGATGGCTACTACTAGAGTTATATACGTTCTAAAAAGAAAGAAGCAGTGGCTTCATCGCCCCATCAAAAACAAAGCACTATTTTCCACCGCAATTCCTTCTCATGATAAAGCGCATGATTTAGAGCCAAATGAAAACGCAAATCCGCATTTCCCCAACCTCTTCAGATCCCTCGATCTAGGACCATCTATTGGAAAACTTCCAAACAGAGCAATCATGGGATCGATGCATACCGGACTCGAAGGTCACTCTATACCTAAACTACTCATGCCTCTCTTGAATCCAGATCACAAGCATGAAGATTTATCAGCCATGGCAACTTACTTTGAACAAAGAGCGAAAGGAGGTGTGGGATTAATGGTTACCGGGGGCATTGCTCCAAATCGTGCTGGGTGGGTCGGTCCTTTCGCGGCCAAACTCACTACTCACGATGAAATGCTCATGCACAGGGAAGTCACTGAAAGAGTGCATTCGGTCCAGGTTCCTAGTTATGATAATAGTGACGGCGAACAAGCAAGGATTTGCTTGCAGATTCTCCATGCGGGGAGGTATGCACATCATCCTTTTGCTGTATCTGCGAGCTCTACTAAATCCCCCATTTCCTTCTTCAAGGCGAGGGAGTTGGGAGTCGATGAGGTAAAAGGCACAATTAATGATTTTGTCCGGTGCGCAGTGTTGGCAAAGGAGGCTGGTTATGATGGAGTGGAAATAATGGGAAGCGAGGGATACCTTATCAACCAATTCCTAGTGAACCATACTAATATGAGAACGGATGAGTACGGTGGGACCTTTCAGAATCGTATGAAGATCGCTGTGGACATTGTTCGTCAGACACGTGAAGCTGTCGGGGAAGACTTTATCCTAATTTTCCGCCTGAGTATGCTTGACTTAGTCCAGGACAGTTCCTCTTGGGATGAGATCAAAATCTTGGCTCAAGCTATTGAAGATGCCGGAGCTACAATAATTAACACAGGAATTGGATGGCACGAAGCCCGTATCCCGACTATTGCAACGTCGGTCCCCAGAGGTACATTCTCTTGGGTGACGAAAAAAATGCGGGATGAGAAAATCATTGACATTCCATTATGTGCCACGAATAGAATTAATGCACCACATGTAGGAGAACGCATACTTGGAGGGGATGCCGCTGACATGGTTTCAATGGCTAGGCCATTCTTAGCAGATCCAAATATCATGAACAAAAGTCGAGAAGGAACAGTAGAGGAAATCAATACTTGTATTGCATGCAATCAAGCTTGTCTTGATCACGCTTTTGTCGGCAAAACTGCGAGTTGCCTTGTGAACCCTTTGGCATGTCACGAGACGGAACTGTCAATTGTCGCTAATTCTATACCGGAGCATGAACGGTTGACCATCGGAGTTATAGGATCGGGACCTGCCGGGCTTGCATTTGCAACCACAGCCGCCACCATTGGGCACAACGTCACTATTTACGATAAAGCATCTCAGATTGGAGGGCAATTCAATATGGCAAAAAGAATCCCGGGCAAGGAAGAATTTCACGAGACAATTCGTTACTTCAGTTGGCAGCTGAACAAGCTACAGCGAGAAGGTAAACTGTCTATTTGTCTTGATACAGAACTAACGCATGCTGCCATGATTCAAAAATCAGAAGTGGAAAAGTGGATTATTGCAACTGGAGTCAAACCCCGAACTCCATCCATTGAAGGTATTGATCACCCCAATGTTCTTTCTTACATCGATGTGCTCCGAAATAATGCCAAGGTGGGAAAAAATGTTGTGATTATTGGTGCTGGAGGGATCGGTTTCGATGTCGCGGAGTTTCTGATTCATCACAAAGATGGCGAGAAGGACAAAGCTGCGGATGAAGTAAACATCAAAGACTGGCTCGACGATTGGGGCGTTGACGCAACTAATGAATCTAGAGGAGGCATGTTGTCAGCAGACAATAAGAATACCGAGGGAGGGGAATCCCATCTCTCGGGCCGTAAAATCACCATGCTACAGCGCAAAAAAGGAAAGCTGGGGAAGAACCTTGGAAAAACAACAGGTTGGATTCATCGCGCAACTTTAGCAAAGTCGAACGCTGTGGAAATGTTGGGATCTGTTTCTTACGACAAAATAGACGAGCATGGTCATCTTCATATCACTTTGAATGAAGGATCGAGTGACGAAAGAAGGGAAGTTTTGGAAGCTGATAATATCATTACTTGTGCAGGGCAAGTTCCATTGGATTATTTGCAGAAGGAGGCAGATGAAGGAGGAGAAAAAAAAGATTTTGCAACTAAAGTATATACTATTGGAGGAGCATATGAAGCACTAGAGCTTGATGCGAAGTTCGCAATAGATATGGGTACGAGATTAGCTCTCAAGATTTCTGACAAGAGCGTTTTACCTGGCAACCACAAGTTCCAAGCTGGAACGGGTCCTGAAGAAAAGCTCTTTGGATTGTTACAAAGAATTATGAATTGATACAACATATATTTGAAAAACACCAAACCATTATTCATTCTACATATTAATATTTTCGCTTTCTTTTACAAACTAATAACCTCGCATGATGCGTGTACGAGATTCGTGGTCGAGCAGCTACACGTACTCTACCGCTTCATTATCTTATCCACAATAGCATCGCAAGCCGAGAAAGCAAACCGTTCGAATGAATCATTTCATCATCGCCTGAAAAAAACAATCCCCCGAAAATGATAAAAGATTCAATTGATCGTTTCCATTCAAATTAAATCATGTATGCTTATCTTTACATTAAATAATCTCTTTGTCCTATCGCAAGCTCTTCCTCCGCGTACATCTCTTGATGTACCAACTCTAAATTGATGAAGAACTTCAAACTAGAGAGTAACATGTAATACATTTCAACGGCCGAGCAATGTACATCGCTGCCCTCGCGTGTGTTATTTCCAGGCAACTTTGAAATTTAACACGCAATTTCTTTTTTTAATTGCTGGACTTGGTTCAGAAAGTTGTGGTTGGAAAATTTCCTCCCCCTTCACAATCTCTCTTTGACTATTATTGTCACGGTCTATGCCCCTGTCCCGTATTTCGATATCGTCTCATTCATTCGATTCTTTTCTTGAAACTGGTTTTCATCTCTCTTTATCCTACCAAAATAAGCCCCAATAAAATTATGTAGTAGGAGACCTTTTGCTTCTTTTCCCTCTGTTATATTTATCGTTGGCGGCTTTGACTCTATCCAAACCAAGTTTCACCAATCTTGGCAAATCAGCGTTTGCAGGAAAATGGACGTATCGAATGCTGGGTCCTCGAATATGAATCATTTTGAAATCGATTTCGTCACTTTCCACTGATGCAGCAAGATGAATGGATGATGCCGATCCGTTCTTGTTGAGGACAAGATTCATGTAATCATCGGCTTCGTGCAATGTACCGCAGTAAATTCTTCCGTTCTTGAGTTCGACCATGAGTTCCAGGCCCACAAAGTGTACAAATATCGTTCCCAAATTCTTCACATGGTGGCTCTGGTTGGACCGTGCCTGCGTCTTCGAGAGTTGTTGTGGTACTCTAGCAGTTGGGGTCGGTGACGGCATGGACATTGTCGAATTTTGTGTAGTATGTACCGTTGCATTTTGCTGTATTTTCATTCGAGAAATTTATCGAGCCCTTTTATTACCGTTTTTTCATAACAACTTCAAACTAACTGCAGCGAAACTCAACACATTTGAACATTGCGGTCATAAGAACTATCATACGGTATCTCTACCCGGGTACAAAACAAACAGACCCTGCTAATTTTCCAATAAATTTCACGATAAGATAACAGTCTAGAAGAACAACTGAAACACGCCTCAAAACAGGACAACACATCAGCAGTACTAGCAGCATCCTCATGAGATCACCATGAGGAGGAGGATAGCTACTACTACTAGTAGTAGTAGCAGCAAACGTTGTTTTCGGTTCTTGGGGTCTAGCTATTAGCATCAATGGGCCTTCGTAGACATTTCGAACTTTTGAAATTGATATTATCATCCCAAATCAGTATCCCATTGAATCTCCATGGATGGTAAGTATGATCGTCCTCGTCCTTATGTTCTGTTCTTCGTCTAAATACTATAAAAAATTGTGTATATGCTAAAATGAATTGATTTCAATTTTAGTACACCCCCCGTATTATCTTATCCTTCTGCCTGCTCGCTTATTGGTAATGAAGAAAAGCGCTAATAGATTTCTTCAAACTGCATGTAGTAGTACAAGAGCGAAGTTCAAAATTGAAGAATCATCAAATGGTGGCTTCTTGTCCAGTAATGATAGCGCTCCCATTTCTCCTAAATTAGACAACAAATCTAAATCCTTCTCTACAATGTACTGGTATTGCAAGAAGAAGAACTATTTTGACAGCATAGAAGTGGAGAGTAGATGGTGCGGGCGTTGGCTACTGACCATCGTTTGCGTCTTCGACATCAATGAACAAATGGGATGATGCAACACCCAAACCAGCCAGACCATTCCCATTAAAATGCCATGGGTTTCAGAAAAATTCACAAGATTGATTCGATTACCATGGTATGATAGCCATGTTCAATGTCAAATGTGTAGACGTAGCTTTTTGAATTTCGCCCTCACATTTTGAATTTCTTGCTCTGTGCTCTTTCGACTTCACAATGTTATGTCTCCCGAGAAAATTATTTATATTTGTATCATTTGCAAAGTGTTTGATCATGCTTGGACAAGCGCGTCTGTGAACCATTGATTTCTTTTCAGAGATGTAGCCCCCCCCCTTTCCTCCAGACGCACTTGCACTGCTGACGCACGAAAAAAGTCATCGATTTTGGAATTTTGACACCCTTCCCTGCTGGGATGGATCGGGCACTGATGATCGGACCCATTCTGATTCACTCTTTGTTTCCTGACTGTTCATTGGCCTTCTGATCTCCATCTCCCGTTGGGTGAAAACCCGCAGCAGCAGGTTTATGGAAAGGGATCTCCACTGAAGCATCATAAAAATAGATTGCCAATTTTTTTACACCTAAAGATGCAGATCCAACCGAATCTCTGTACGAGCACATTTTCTTCTACACCGCAAGAAACTCGATACCACGAAGGCCGCAATAAACAAAGAGGGAATAACCACTACAAAACTGAACTTTGCCAACATATCCTGAATGGTAAATCTTGTCCACATGGCGCTGGTGTGTGTATGTTTGCTCACAGTGAAAGCGAAAGACGCCAGAAGATCATTCCTGATTATCAGCGTATGATTACATACAGAAGTCGTGCGTGCTTTGATTGTGTTGCGACGGGTAAATGGTAAGTTATGGGTATATCCTGGCTGCCAGCACGGCCTGCCGACCTTGTCTTTCCATGATCTGTTCTTGATTCTAAAACAATAAATTCCACCAAATGAACCAAACAGTCCCATGGGAGCGAAATGCAATGCAGGTATCCATGATTACCGTGTTGCCTACAGAAATGAAGGACACATTCAGGTCAATCTGAGGGAGTTTCCTGAGAAAAATCTCGATACTGATGTCCACGTTGATTGGTTTTCGAAGACTAAGATCTCTGAAGTCAACAATGGTGGACCCTTCAATTCCCGCACTACTGAGATGCTATCAGCATCCTTTGATGCCTTCAGTGACATCATTTGTAACGATGATATTACTAGAGAAATCAGAGCATTGACAAAGCACCAGCGCCTCCAAATTGCTCTAGCTTTTGACGAGGACCGTCGCGCTTTGTTCAGAGATGGAGGTTTCAGGTACAAGGCCACCCACAAGGTCTATGGAACCCACACATGCATGATAGTTCAAACTAAACACTTCATCATGAGACCTACTGGAAAGATGGAAGAGACCTTCAAGATAGATGGCACCACAAGTCA
>Ga0209712_10005135_pt1 | contig 10283 bp, 9 predicted proteins | sample ArcOceMetagenome_FD_187443 | JGI IMG/M metagenome (GOLD analysis project Ga0209712, IMG submission 187443) | Marine eukaryotic phytoplankton communities from Arctic Ocean - Arctic Ocean - Greenland ARC118M Metagenome (SPAdes) (version 2) | ecosystem: Environmental > Aquatic > Marine > Oceanic... | reverse complement strand
TTGGCAAGTCAAGGCCTTTATACTCAGGAAATTTCGTGCTCATTATCTATATTTTCTTATAAGAAAGCGAAATTAATCAATTTCTTGTGATTTTTTAAGTTTGTTCGTGAAGAAATTGAAAACGCTTAAAGAGACAAAGAAATTGGAACACGAACTTGCAGAAGAAGATTCGTTTACATATTATAATTTTACTCCGCTCATACTTTTCATTTTTTCAAAATACAGAACCCTTTAAACGATGCTACAGCCCTCTTTCTTTTTTTATTCTGTCATGAGCTTCTTGAATACTTTGAAACTTTTCGTTTGCACCTTTTAAGTGTTCTTCACCTAAGCCTTGTAGTTTATCTGGATGGTATTTCTTTACCATTTTACGATAGGCTTTTTTAACCTCGTCATTAGAAGCAGTTTTTGCGATTTCTAAAATCTTGTAAGCAGTGTCAGATTCGTCATAGAACATTGCTTTTATCGAGGTGTAATCGCTATCATTTATATACAAATACCCTGCAATTTTTCGAATCTCGTCTACTTCGCTCTCTGTAACAAAACCATCTGCTTTGGCGATACCAAATAAGAAATGAAGCAATTGTAAACGAGAAGCATGTGGCATGTGGCTTCGAATTTGCATACAAACCTGGCGTGCAGAAATCTCTTTTTTTACAATTCCTTTAAAAAGTTTAAAAGCGCTGCTGGCACGTTCTGGGCCATACATACCGATAAACTGTGTGCGCACAAAATCCAATTCCTTTTGATCTATTTTACCATCTGACTTGATAACAATAGAGGCTAAAACCAACAAACTCATTTCAAAATCTCCAGATTGGGTATTTGAATTATTTCTACCACTGCGATCTTTGCCAACTCTTTCTTGATATTCTCTTTGCTCTTCTGTAAGGTCTTCTTTAGAAAAACCACCTACAAAACTACCTATTGCAAAACCAAGAGCAGCGCCAATTGGGCCCCCAAAAGTAAATCCTAAACCAGCTCCTAACCATTTTGTAAAACTTGCCATATTTTTTTATTTTTTAACAATTGCCAAGATACAAAGTTTCCACGAGGCAAGACAGCGGTTTTACATGAAGGATTTGAGCATTTGTCTGCGCTCTTTTTTGTTTTTCTTTAAAAAAGCGAGTGCGAAAAACCTGACTATTTTCAAAAAAAATGTGATGTTGAGAAAATTTTTCTTTAAAATAGGCCTGTACAAAAAAGAAAAAACCAGCGATTACTAAAAGATGTAGTGCGTATCAATTTTACTGATGTTTCCATTGGAACAACTTTTTTTATAAAGTTGACTTTTGTTGAAGTTATTCTTATCTTTGCCTTTTAAAATTATAATAATTATGTATCCAGAAGAATTAGTAAAACCAATGCGTGACGAATTAACCAACGCAGGTTTTGAAGCATTATATACAAGTGAAGACGTTGATAACGCAATGTCTAAAAAAGGAACAACTTTAGTAATGGTAAACTCAGTTTGTGGTTGTGCAGCTGGTACTGCAAGGCCAGGAGCAATTGCTTCTTTAGGTGCAGACAAAGTACCTACAAACTTAACCACTGTTTTTGCAGGTGTAGAAAAAGAATCTACACAAAAAGCACGTGAGTTTATGATTCCTTTTCCTGCCTCTTCACCAGCAATTGCATTGTTTAAAGACGGTAGTTTAGTACACATGTTAGAGCGCCACCATATAGAAGGTAGAACTGCACAAATGATTGCTCAGAATTTAGCGCAAGCATACGATGAGTTTTGTTAGTATCGTTAAAATAAAGACTTTTATAAAAATCCACTCTAATTAGAGTGGATTTTTTATTTTTACAAAAATTAATTTTATGTCATTTTCTACGTATACAACTGAAGAATTATTAAAAAAAATTAAGAAACAGAAAACAATGCTTCTAATACAGAGTGTTGTTATTGTTTTAATGCTTGTTTTTGCAGTATTTTCTTCTATTGAAAACGGCCTTAGTATTCACTCTTTTCTGCCTTTATTTTTTGCTCCAATGCTATTTGTAATGCTATTTGAAGTGAAAAAAATAAAAAAAGAACTCAGCTCAAGATCATAAAATGAATCAGGAAAAAATTATTACTGCTACCATTGCCTTTGTAAAAAAAGAATTAAAAAATGCCGAAGGCGGCCACGATTGGTTTCATATACAGCGCGTATTTAAAAATTCAATTTTAATTTCTAAAGATGAAAAAGTAGATGTCTTTGTAGTTTCTTTAGCAGCCCTTTTGCATGATATTGCAGATCCTAAATTTTATAATGGTGATGAAACTATTGGACCTAAAAAAGCAAGTGAATTTCTTACAGACCAAAAAGTAAGTACCCATGATATTGATCATGTTGTACACATTATAAAACATATTTCTTTTAAAAACTCTTTTGATAAAGCGTCTAAAAAATTTACTTCTATAGAATTAAAGGTTGTACAAGATGCAGATCGATTAGATGCAATTGGTGCCATTGGTATTGCGCGTTGTTTTAATTATGGTGGTTTTAAAAATAGGCCTTTGTATGATCCTGAAATTATTCCGAATTTAAATATGACGAAAGCGCAATATAAAAGTTCTGATGCCCCAACGATTAATCATTTTTATGAAAAACTGTTGCTCTTAAAGGGTAAAATGAACACCGCTTCTGGAAAGAAATTAGCCACACAAAGACACGCTTTTATGGAAACATATCTACAGCAGTTTTATGCCGAATGGGATGGTTTAAAGTAGTTTAATTTTCATTTGCAGCCTCTAAAGCTGTAATTTTATATTCGAGTGCAGATAATTGTTCAGCGTTGTCTATAATTTCATCTACAGTTAAACCTGTATTAGAATTCATATAATTCTTAATTTCTAAACTTTTAAAATTATAATAACTGAGCGCTTCTTGAATCTTATCAATCATATTTTTCATTTTATTTATTGAACAAGTTTTAATCTTTGACTTCTATATTTTGAAGCAGGTTTTCCGGTAAATTCTTTGAATAATTTATTGAAATGAGAAAAATTATTAAAACCACACTCAAAACTAATATCTGTAATACTCATATTGCTCTCAGAAAGTAGTTTCGTAGCATGCACCACTCGATATTCATTGACCAATTTTGTAAATGTTTTGGACGTTGTTTTTTTAAAGAATCTGCAAAAGGCCGGAACCGTCATGCTTACTAAACCTGCAATTTCATCTAAACTTATATGTTGCCTAAAATTCTCATTTATATGTTTAAAGATAAGGTCTATTTTAACACTGTCTTGTGGCTGCGTTTCAAAAGCAAAACCGTCTGCATTTAAGATTGTATAATCATCTGTCTGCGCCAGCTCTTTTAAGATATCTAAAAAAGAAATAATCCGATTAGGTCCTTCCAGGTCTACCAGCTCTTCTATTTTAGCACCAATCCTTCGCTTTATTTCAATATTAAAACGAATTCCTTTTTTAGCACGTTCAAAAAGTTGACCAATTGCCAACATTTCTGGAATTTTAAAGAAGTCTAAACCTAAAAAATCTGGCTTAAATTGTATTAATGTCTCAGAACCATTGGTCGTTAAACGATCCATAAAACCAAGATGTGGCAAGTTTGTGCCTATTAGTAATAATTGGCTATTGTTAAAATAACTAATGTGATTGCCAATATGTCTTTTTCCCTTTCCTTTATTCACATATACAATTTCAATTTCTGGATGAAAATGCCAAAAAGCTTTATTCGTCTTCAAAAACTGTACGTGCTTTTTAACTAACAAAGAACTACCAAAACTTGGTGTAATTTTTTCTAATGTCGGTTTTGTATTCATTTGTAAATTATTTAAAACAAAATTACAACACTAAAAGGTAACAAAATGCATAAAATTAACTGTATTATACACTATATTAACTTAATGATAATTTAACATTACATATTGTGATAATTTAGCACATATACTCGTCAATATAGATGTTTTTTAAAACCGTAATCTACTATAGATTTGCAGTGTTCACAATAATTAATTTAAATAATATGAAATCAACAATTAAAAAGTATTTAGTAGTAGTTATGATGTTGGGAACATTAATAAACTACGCAAACGAAAACAAAAATTCTATTAACGCTATTGATGGAAAAAGAGTAAAAGTAGAATTTAAAACAGTAAAACAAGGGCATACGCTCTCTATTAAAGACGAAAGTGGTACGGTAATGTACTCTCAAGAGATTAAAAAGTCTGGCACTTATTCTCAAATATTTGATTTATCTAAATTGAGTAAAGGAAATTATACCACAGAATTAGAAAAAGATTTTGAGATTACCATAAAATATTTTTCTGTTCTAGACGGTAAGATTTCTTTTAAAGATGAAAAAACAATTTTTAAACCTGTTATTAGAATAAAAGACAACTTGATTTTAATTTCTAAAATGAATTTTGAAAAAGAACCGATAAAAATAGTGCTCTATTACAATGATGAAGTTATTCTATCTGAAAATACAACAGATTCTAGTGATATTACAAATAGAGTGTATCGCATTTCTAAAAAAATAAAAGGAAACTATAAAATAATAGTAAACACTGATAATAGAGCTTATAAGAAAGATTTTAATTTCTAAATTATAGGTGCCATTTATTAAAAAACAATATAAAAGCGAGCATAAAATGGCTCGCTTTTATTGTTTTTAATATTTAATTTCCAGAGAAAGTAGGTTTTCTTTTTTCTAAGAAAGCAGTAGTTCCTTCTTTAAAGTCCTCGGTACCAAAACAATCTCCAAAGGCTTCAATTTCTGTATCAAACCCATTTATACCATCTTCAAAATTTGCATTTATAGCAACAATTGCTGCGCTAATTGCTACCGGAGAATTTCTCAAAATCTTACTTGCAATTTTTTCCGCTAATGGTACTAATTCTTCCTGTGTTGTGACATGGTTTACCAAACCACACTGTTTGGCATCTTCTGAAGAAATCATTCCAGCAGTCATTACCATCTCCATTGCTTTTCCTTTACCAACCAATTGTGGTAAACGCTGTGTACCCCCATAACCAGGAATTACACCCAAAGAAACTTCAGGCAAACCCATTTTTGCATTGTCTGATGCTATTCTAAAATGACAAGCCATTGCCAATTCTAAACCTCCACCCAGAGCAAAACCATTAATTGCCGCAATTACAGGCGTAGATAAATTGGCTATAAAATCAAACAACATTTCTTGTCCTTCTCTAGCTAAAAGGCTTCCTTCTTCTACAGAAAAATGTGAAAACTCAGAAATATCTGCTCCTGCAACAAATGCCTTTTCTCCGCTACCAGTTATAATTATAGTTTTAATACGTACATCACTTTCTAAAGCATCAAAAGCTTGATGCAACTCCTCTATAGTTGCCCTATTTAAAGCATTTAATTTTTTTGGTCTGTTAATTGTTATTTGCGCTATCGCAACTCTTTTTTCAACTAAAATATTTTCGAAATTCATTTTTTGTGATTTTTTATTTTATTAGAAAAACTCATTTCAACAAGCGCTTCCAGAATTTCGAAAGTACCCTTGTGAGTATTTATTATTTTTATTTTGAAATTATTTATTTCAAAACCTTCGTTTTCTCTATTATTTCTTCGGCAAAACTACGGTAAAAACGGTGCCAACGTCTTTGTTAGAAGTGAAGGAAATTATACCATCATATGCCTCTATAATATTCTTTATCATTGGCAAACCTAAGCCCATTCCGCTAGATTTTGTAGTAAATTTAGGTTCAAAAATTAAATCTTTTACTTCAGCAGAAATTCCTTTTCCGTTGTCTGAAACTATTATTTTTATTGTGCTTTCCTCAGAAATTACTTCAATATTTATTAAAGGGTTTTCTTGGTTTTCTGTAGCTTGAAGTGCATTTTTTACCAAATTGGTTACAATTCTTATCAACTGCGTTTTATCTAAAAAGGCATACAATTCAACTTCTTTCGTTTGATATTTTACTGATTTTTCATTAAAAATATCCAAAGCTAATTTTACCACACTTATCACTTCAATTTCTTCTTTTTTCTGAGTTGGCATTTTAGCAAAATCAGAAAAAGCAGAGGCAATAGCGCTCATCACATCTATTTGCTGAATTAAAGTCTGACTATACTCCGCCAGTTTCTCTTTAATGTTTTCATCTTTTGGGTTAAATTTTCGCTCAAAACTTTGCACAGATAAACGCATTGGCGTTAACGGATTTTTAATTTCATGCGCTACCTGTTTTGCCATTTCTCTCCAGGCTTGTTCTCGTTCGCTTTTTGCTAACCTCGCGGCACTTTCTTCTAGCTGATCTATCATATTATTATAGGCATCTACTAAAATTTCAATTTCTGAGCTTGCATTGTTTAATATAATTTTCTCATTCCGTTCATTCAAACGCGTTTTTTGCATTTTATCTGAAATGGTTTTTATAGAATGTGTAATATAACTTGACAAAAAATAAGCAAATAAGATTGCTACCAAAAACATTAGTAAATACACCAAACTTAATCTGTAAATAAACTCTTTAAGCTCTTGTTCAATTTCCGAATTGTCTTGTGTAAATTGTAATTCTAAAATACCTATCCGTTTAAATTTAGGATCCTCTATATACGAGTAGGATGTTTGAAAACTTGTGCCTTTAATTTCTTTATTTTTAAAGACTCTGTGGTTTGAATTTTGTGACAATTCCGTGAGTATAACTTCTGTTAGCGGTATCTTGTCTATATTTTCAAAAACATTACCAAAGGAGGTTTTTAACAGCCTTCCTTCTAAGTTGTAAATGGTAATGTTCAGTTTATTTATAGATGATATTTCGTAAATCCTCTTCTGAAAAATCCGCGGCAAATTTTTTGTATTTACAGCGTATATGGTTTTATTGATAAGCTCTAATTCAATGGTGTTCTTTGCAATTGCTTCTTTACGCTCAAAACGCTGAATATTGTAGTCTTTCGTTTGTTCGTCATACTGATAAATAGTTACCACCAAAATTAAAATTGATGCCAACAACACCAAAAATATCATGGATAAAAAAATGCGAATTTTTAAAGAAATAGTATTAAAACGATTCAAATTTACTCTTTTATTTTATTAATTATTATTTAGCTAAAGGTAGCCAAATAAAAAGTCATTACAACCTCGAAATTTTGGGAGTAATGACTTTTATAATTTTTCTAAAAACAAACGAATACCTGTAAGGCTGAACCTTTAGCCGACGATATTTATAATTTTTCCTGGTACAATAATTATTTTTTTAGGAATGCGACCTTCTAATTGTGCAATTGTTTTTTCGTTTGACATTACTGTTTTTTCTATCTCCTCTTTAGATAAATCTAGCGAAAGCTCTAGTGTAAAGCGCATTTTACCGTTAAATGAAATCGGATAATTCTTTGCACTTTCTACCAAATGAGCAGCATCAAATACAGGGAAATCTACTGTAGATATTGATGTTTTATTTCCTAGTTTACGATATAATTCTTCTGAAATATGTGGGGCATACGGAGATAATAAAACCAATAAAGGTTCTAAAATTTCTTTCTTGTTACATTTTAGAGCAGTCAGTTCATTTACCGCAATCATAAAGGTAGAAACCGAAGTGTTAAAAGAGAAATTCTCGATATCTTCTTCCACTTTTTTAATTGTTTTATGTAAAACCTTCAACTCGTCTTTTGTTGCTTTTTCTTCAGAAACTTCAAAAACCTCTTCGTTAAAGTACAGTTTCCATAGTTTCTTTAAAAATGACGAAACTCCTGAAATACCAGAGGTTTTCCATGGTTTTGCTTGTTCTAAAGGCCCTAAAAACATTTCAAATAAACGCAATGCATCTGCACCATATTCTGTAACAATTTGGTCAGGGTTTACAACGTTGTATTTAGACTTCGACATTTTTTCTACTTCTCGTCCAACTTTATAAGCTCCGTCTTCTAAAATAAATGCTGCTTTTTTATAATCAGCGTTTAAAGAGTGCTTCTTAAACGCCTCAACATCTAGTTCGTCTGAAGAATTCACAAGAGAAACGTCAGCATGCAAAGCTGTCTTTACAATCATAATACTATCTGCATCATTCGCGTTTAAAAAGGCATTATCAATCAAATAGTTCTTTACAATCGTTTCAAAATCATCATCAGAATTGAAAAGATTTTTAGAAACGAGTACTGCAGGAATTTTATGCATGATTTCTTCACTAGCATGCGCTGTAAAACAATCTGATTTTATAAATGGGGTTGCGCTATAAACAAAAGCACTAGTGCCCAAAATCATTCCTTGATTAATTAGTTTTTTCGCAAACTCATCCACAGGCACAATTCCTTTATCGAACAAGAATTTTTGCCAAAATCGAGCATATAATAAATGTCCGGTTGCATGTTCAGAACCTCCAATATATAAATCTACTTCTTTCCAATAATCTAGAGATTCTTTGCTTGCAAATTCTCCTGTATTTGTAGCATCCATGTATCTGTTAAAATACCAAGAACTTCCTGCCCAACCTGGCATTGTGTTTAATTCTAAAGGATAGACTGTCTTATTTTTTAACTTCTCATTAGAAACCACTTTCTTTGCCCGAGAATCCCAAGCCCATGCTGTTGCATTTCCTAAAGGTGGTTTTCCATCTTCTGTAGGTAAATATTTTTCTACCTCTGGCAACACAATTGGCAAGTGTTCTGCAGCGATCATTTGTGGCATTCCGTCTTTATAATAAACAGGAAATGGTTCTCCCCAATAGCGTTGTCTGCTAAAAACAGCATCTCGCAAACGGTAATTTATTTTTCCATAACCGAAACCACGTTTCTCCATTTCAAAAATGGATAATTTTAATGCTTTCTTATATTTTAATCCAGATAAAAAATCTGAATTTGCAATTTTTGTTCCATCTTTACCTGCGTGTGCAGCTTCAGAAATATCTACACCTTCAAAAATATTGGGAATCGAAATATTGAATTTTTTAGCAAAATCATAATCACGTTGATCTCCACAAGGAACTGCCATAACGGCTCCTGTTCCGTAGTTTGCTAATACGTAATCTCCAATCCAAATTTGAACTTTTTCTCCAGAAAAAGGATGTATTGCATACGCACCAGTAAACGCACCAGAAATAGTTTTCACATCTGCCATTCTATCGCGTTCAGAACGTTTTGCAGTTGCTGTAACATAGCTTTCAACTTCGCTTTTTTGAGCATCGGTTGTAATCTTTGAAACCAACTCATGCTCTGGAGCCAATGTCATAAAAGAAACTCCAAAAATAGTATCTGGTCTTGTTGTAAAGACGTCAATTTTAAATTGCGCTTTTGAAACAACTTCTTTTTCAGCTCCTGTATCAATTGCTTTTGGAAATTGAATTGCTGCGTTAATTTTAGAAACCACTTGAAGTACATTTTCAATAACTTCTGCATTTGTAAAACGAACTACATTAAATCCTTCTTTTGCAAAGAATTCCGTTCTTGCTGCTTCGTCTTCTTTTCCAGAAAATTCTACAATTATATTTTTTGCTAAACATACGTAATCTACCAAAAAGGCCCCAATCGTATATTTTTTTCTAAATTTTGCTGCTCCTTTTTTATGCTTTAATTCGTCCCAAAGAACCGTTTCTGCTTTTGATAAATTTTGTCTTAGTTCTTTTAACGCTTCTAATTCTTTATAAGATAGTTTTACATCAGTAGCTACTGTTTCAGAGCCATTCGCAACATTAAAAGAAACCATTGCTCCTTGAGAACGCCCAATCCAATTCGTTTGAGAATCTTTTAAAGGTTGCGGCCAATCTATTTTTTCTAAACCCTCTAACAACCGCTGTGCGTAGGCAGAAATTCGCATAGACCATTGTGTCATTTTTTTTCTAACAACAGGATGACTTCCACGCTCTGAAACTCCGTTTATAATTTCATCATTTGCTAAAACAGTTCCTAAAGCAGGGCACCAATTTACTTCTGTATCCGATAAAAAAGTTAAACGATATTGTAATAAAATAGCCTCTTGTTCTTTCGCTGAAAATGCTTTCCATTCCGCTGCAGTGAAAGAAACAATCTCTTCATCTGAAACTGCATTTACATTTGTATTTCCTGTCTTTTTGAAGATTGAAATTAAAGTGGAAATATCTTCTGCTTTGTCTGTGTCTTTATGATACCAGGAGTTGAACAACTGAATAAAAATCCACTGTGTCCATTTGTAATATTCCGGATTTGAAGTTCTTACTTCTCTGCTCCAATCAAAAGAAAAACCAATTTTATCTAATTGTCTTCTATACGTTGCAATGTTTGCTTCTGTAGTTTTTGCGGGATGTTGACCCGTTTGAATTGCGTATTGTTCTGCGGGTAAACCAAAAGAGTCATACCCTTGCGGATGCAACACGTTAAAA
>Ga0209712_10005134_pt1 | contig 10284 bp, 8 predicted proteins | sample ArcOceMetagenome_FD_187443 | JGI IMG/M metagenome (GOLD analysis project Ga0209712, IMG submission 187443) | Marine eukaryotic phytoplankton communities from Arctic Ocean - Arctic Ocean - Greenland ARC118M Metagenome (SPAdes) (version 2) | ecosystem: Environmental > Aquatic > Marine > Oceanic... | reverse complement strand
TATTTTGAATGCGAGAATGCAATGCCTTCTCATAATGAATGCAATGCCTTCTCATAATCCATACGTGTGTCGTCGAGGTATCATGTATGATACGACGAACTGTAATGTACCGGTGGTAATACCGGTACCTGGTACATACTTGTAGGTGCCATCACTGTGCCATCATTCTATCTTGAAGCATCTGTAGTCCTGTCTGTCTGTCCTGTCGGTAGCAAGTCTGTAGCATCTGTTCATTCCTAAATATACATGGATACACCATGGATATAGTCGAACTCCAATTCCTATTGGGAATTACGTCACTGACCTTGAAAGAACAGTATGTATCAATAGTGAAAGAACACTTCGAAGTAATTGTCAATTGCCATTGAATATGAAAGCATTGGAGGAGTCAAAGAGAAGGGACGCGCCTGAGACCTGAGACTATCAAATGATTGAATGATCCCACGAGGATGGAGGTCATGGATTATTTCAACATGGAAGATTCAAGATGGAGAAGAAACGCGCCGCAATCAGGAAACACTATGAAAAGATGAAGGCCAAGGTTCCTGCTTGGAGGATGAATTCGGATGATTGATTGCAGTTACGAAGAAGGTCACGATAGTTACTGATATAAGAATGGTTGCAATATTTCAAGTTTCCTACTTTTAAATCAAGAGGATGCTTCCTTAAATGGTAATTTACAGCTCCCTGTTTAGCATTCCATTTGTATGTCATTATATATTCCATTCCATTCGATTCGATTTAATTCAATTCCTTCCACCAAGCACCACGCATAACACACGCAAGCACAAAAACCCTAGATGCCTAACAACAATTTCCAAGCCTACTCGTTCCACCGCCACCTGCAGCTCCACTCCCATCACCAAGCTTCACAGTCCCCGCCTGCGACTGTTCCGCCACACTACCCCCATCTCCACCCTGAGCTTCCAACTCATCAATCCTTTTTCTCTTAATCGTAGTCGCCAGAGCCGTAAACATGGTCTCAACATTATTTCCCGTCAAAGCCGAAGTCTCAAAGAACTGAACACCATATTCCTCAGCAAGAGCCTTCCCCTCTTGAGCAGTGACAACCCGATCATTATCAAGATCAGATTTATTACCACAGAGGACAATATCACAATCGGGCGGTGCCCTCGTTTTGATATCCCTCATCCAACCAATCACATGATCAAATGACGGCCGGTTGGAAATATCATAGCATAGAACGAACCCATCTGCCCTTCCGAAAAAGTTGGAGGTGAGGGATCGGAATCGCTCCTGGCCTGCGGTATCCCATAATTGGAGACGCATCGGTGCCCCTTCAATTTTGACCATTTTGTCTCTGTAGTCTACCCCGATTGTGGTGACGAATTTGGTAGAGAATACGTTTTGGTCAAAGCGGAGGACGAGGGATGTTTTACCGCAGGAGGAGTCGCCTACCATTAGGAGACGGACGATATAGGATCCTTTGGCCCCCATTTGAAGTGGTCTTGGTGCGGCTGTTCCTTCTTGCATTGTGTTTTCGTAAATTCCTTACTTGGCTAGTTAGTTAGTTCGTGTTATATGTGTTGGGCCTCTGCTTTGACTGAGACGTGTTGGTGGGCTGGGTTGTGTTGTGTTACTTTAAATGCCTAAATGTAAAGACGGAAGAGCTGTTGCAATGGGCTGGAGAATGAACTTATTTAGTTGCGACTGAATTGAAGTGTTCGTTGATATTGACAGAGTTGTGCAATGACGAGAACGGAGCGACGAGCATGAAATTTAATTGTCGAAAGCCGCCACTCGCTATCGTATCGTGTGCAAGTTCAGTCTTGGAGAGGCCGCCAGTGCACGTGGGAAAGGTGTTGACAAGAATGAGGTTTGTCGTGTAAAGAACGGATTTTGAAAAATCACAAGCTTGCGAGAAGAGGCTTTTTGAGGGACACAACACCACGGAGTGATGGATCTAGGCCATTTTTGTGTTGTTTTCTTTCTTCCGAACCTTTGTTGGATCCATCACGATCCATCTTAATTTTTCTTCTTTCTGTTCGGAGGACCTGAACTGCATCATACTATTCTCAATTCATAGAAAAGGAAAAGAGAAGAAATGTACCTTTCATCCTTTGCTGCTCTTCATCTTGCAGCAGCTGCTGGTAGTATCAGTATTACCTCAGCCTTTTCCATACAACATTCTACTCGCACTCCTCCTCCTCGTAGTGCAGGTCGTCGTCGTACTACTAGTATTCGCAATTCACAAACCAAACTTTCCTCTGCTTCCACTAAGTTACTCTACAATAGTGATGACGCAGAACTCCAAGTAGACTTTCAAGAACTAGATCGAAGACTCGAAGCACTGGAACGCACGCTCCCCTCATCCCTACTTGGATTCTACGAACCTGTCCTCAAAAGCTTTGCGGTACGACCAGGATCAAAACGGTTTTCCGTCACCAGCACACTCTTTGCATTAGACTGTTTTCAATATGATGCTTTTGCCTCCATTGCGGATGTCAACATGGACATTTCTTCCAAGGGCCTTGGCAGCAGTATTCATATGAATATGAGGACGGATAAAGTCAAACTTCGAGATGTGTTGGATGCAACTCTGGATTCCAATTGGAGCGAGGAAGACTTATTTCAAGTTCCACTTTTGGTCCATACGGTCCTTTCATTGGATGAGAAGAGGGTCTTGTTTCGTGATATGGATGATGGTCGTAAGGAGCGAGTTAGGGTTATGATGGAATCGCTTCTTGGTGCAAGGCCGATGAGGAGGAATGGGCATACACAGCCACTTTCTGATTATCTCATTTTTCTGTGTGCACAGGCCATGGCTACCATTAATGATGCGACGAAGTCATTTGATCGAACAAGAGATAATGAAGACGAGATCGATGATGATATTAGCAATGCAGGAACCAATGCTAAAGGTGTCGGTATTGGTGGATTGCCACTTGATGCTCTCCCACCCGATTTCAGGTCAGAACTTTCCCTGGGCGTCGTCCGCTCTGCAGAAACTTCCTTCAATGAACTATGTCGTCAGCTCGCCTATCGAAATGCGGGAGATGGGAATAATTTCGATGTCATGAGATTGGGATATTCACTTCTCACCTATGTGATTACCACTAATACTTTGGCGGGGACGGCAGGGATGGAATTGGTCAAGGGGGAAGGTCCTATTGATACTGTTGGTCCAGCGAATAGCTTTTTGATTAAGCAGGGTTTGAGGTCTTTCTTTGAGGAACAGAATGATGATGGGATGTGGGATAAAGGACAGCCAATTTTTAAATCGTTTAGGAGGACGGGAAGAAATGTTGGGAATGCGTTTGTGTTTGCAACAGATACAGTTGCAAGCTTGCTCAAGTAAGTCGTTATTTTGGAGAATAAGATTGGTACACGTATCATACACGTGTACATATGATAGATATGTTCTAGAGGATAACGTTCGTCATTTCATGTTTTTCATTATCCTTTTCTTCTATTCCAGGGTGCTTCCATCAGAATACTTTAGACCACATATGGGCGCGTTGGAAAAAACATTGTCGTGGATCGAAGCGCATCAGCTGGAAGAAATCATTCCAGATTACTGTGATCCGATCACCTTAAAATGTTATGGTAAAACACTAACTGGATGGAATTCACCACATTTGACGAATGGTAATTCACCCGAGGCTTGGTCGACGGCGCAAACTGCTTCTTGTTTGGTACAGATGCGTCGGGTTGTGAGGGAGCTAATGCACGATGATGTTTTGTCAGAGTTTCGGGGATATAGGAATCGCAATGGGGTCAGTATGAGTGCGTGGGATCGTCTTTTGGATACCGATATTGGTGATCCAACTCAAGGTTGCCCGACCTTAAAATGCGTCTTGGATGAGCGAGTGCTTACTCCATTCGCAAATGGGATTGGATCGCCATCCGTTGGAGCTTCTTATTCTTGCATACTATTTGGACCACCTGGTAAGTCGAATCTTGAGTTGACGAAAGGGGGGTTGCTACAAAGCTGATGTCATTTTTGTAAATTCATATCTTATTTGTTGTCTATATTTCACTTAGGAACTGCAAAGACGACTATTTGCGAAGCGGTTGCAGAAAGAATGGGATGGGATTTCGTTGTGATTGATACATCTGTATTTTTAGCTGATGGGCTGTCCAATGTTGCAAGCCGTATTCGATACGTGTTTGATCGCCTTATGGAGTTGGAATCAACAGTCATTCTGTTTGATGAGATTGAAGAGTTTTGTCTCGATCGAGAAACTCCAGGGCTCGGAATGGAGTCAAGAATGCTCACTACAGCAATGCTTACAGCCATTAACGATTTGAGAAGGAAGAAACGATCGGTTTTCTTTCTTGCCACAAATAGGCTACGGGCTTTTGACAGCGCAATCACTAGACCAGGTCGCTTCGATCTTCAACTATTTGTGGGGACTCCAAACTTGGATGCAAAGTGTATCATGCTGAGGGATAAACTCACTATTTCTGGCTTTGATGAGGATACAAAGAAAGATATGCTTGAAGTATATCGAGAATTCTTAACAAAAAGGTGGACAGATAATGCAATGTATATGAACTATTTGGAAGGAATGCAGTTTGCTTCATCTTGTGTTGATTTACTCGTAAGGGAGGGCGAGCTCAAGACAGAGAGTATGGAAAAGATTTTGACTAAACAAGCAAGTGTAATGACGGTGCGAGGAAGTGCACGCGATGAATACATGGCATCCATGGAATTTTCACGCTTGTAACGATATTATCAAAGAATGCATTTTAGCTCAGCATTGAAATTTTAAAGTCAAAGTTATGTCACAGATCACGGTCATAATTCCCTATCTCTATTGGATACATGTGAATTGCCATTGGTCGGTTATGGGCTAACACACGTTAGTGAGGTCAACCCTAGAGTATCTGCAATTTTACCAACCCAATGCACGAATAAATCAGTTTGTCATTTGAATACTCATTTTATAAATCATCATTTTCAATTTACGAGTACTGCAATGTTGAACATAACCCCAGCCCAAATACTGTGTCACTAAATATGAATTCTAGTTGTATATTATATGGATACAGGACACACACATTCTTTCTCACTGGTCGCTGTTGGGCATTTTCAACTAAGGGAGCTCTACGTTTTGTAAAGTTGGACAAACAGCTTATGCACCAGAATAACGTTACTCATGGGTAGGAGACAGCAGCTGGAATCATCATCCTTCACCCACTCACAGAATCTTTTGAACTTTAATCACTCTTTTGATTTTCTTTCTCTTACAAACAGATCACCAGTAGTGCGGGAACAATGGTAGGGACCGTAGGTACTGGTGGGAGTATTAGTATCAACGTTGATGCCACCATCAATTTGGAAGCGGCATAAATCACAGCTGCTGGTCTTGATATATGGGGGACTTCAGACTCCTTCTATTTTGCTAACCCAACACTTCACGACTGCACGATGGCTGAATATGAAAACTTTGATTTGACAGTTTACACTCAAGGTTTTACAAATGCCAGGTCCACGGATGAATGCTGGGGAAAGTTCGGACTGCCACCAGCACACAATATAATGGATCCAGGAGCAAAGCACTTCAGTGTAATCTTCTCAGCTCCTTCCAAATCACCTCCGTACTGGTGCTGAGTTATATCTGCCATGCACTTGGTTCTTGGATCTGTTCTAATGCGCGTTAACGGTGGTGCCTCAATGGCACGAGTGAGTGTTACAATCGACCCTAATATCATTTTGTAATACTCCACAGAACCAAAATGATTGTTATCAGACCAAAGACTTGTCCTGGTGAAATTGGCCCCACTGATGAGTTCTGGTCCTATTTGAAAGAAACCTCCGTACTGGTGCTGAGGTATAAAGTGGATAAACACACGGACAACTCATTCGTGCAATAATAGAATTATCAGCTTTTGGAATTTAGTGTTAGAATGTCATATTGGTGACATTATGTTGATGCTTTGTTGAACGTTAAGGAGACGTTGGAAGCACATCACTGGAATATGTCAGAACCCATCGGAAGAGCGAAGGGTGACTGACATATTAATGACTCCGGTCATTATGTCGTATCCAGCATTGGAAATTAACAAGGAGTAAAAGAGTCATGTTGGTTCATGCCAGATGGATGAACCACTCAGTGAATGGATCTGGGAACATTAAGTTCCTCCTTGAATTACATATACGTATAATATAATAAGCACACAATCGGTGAGAACAACATAAACACAACGTTAATATACAGTAGTCAAAGGAGCCTCCAAACATACTTCGAAGTACGTCGTTGGAGACCCTAATAGAAGACTAACGTCATGCAACGTGAGCTGACTAGAACAAAGTCCGAGCCACACCGTTGCAATGAGAGCAATCCAGCACAAAGAGGACTGCCTGCAACCCAAGTGAGAGACAGCAACAGGACTGACCTCAAGAGCAAAACTGAGAGCCAGCAACGGGACTGACCTCAAGAGCGAAAGCCGAACGAGATAGTTACAGACTTACCACTGGCCCAAGATGAGTGAGACCGTAAACAGCAGAGCTGTTACCGCGCCTAAATTGGCAGCAGGGAAGATCACGGCCAAGATCTATCTAACGTGGAGAGGACGGCTTGTGTCCCTAGCGCAGATCAAAGGATGGGGAACAAGACTAACTGAAAATCCGAACTTGCCAGTAAAATGCATTGACTGGACGCAAGTCATAGAAGCAGAAGCGCCCAAGAAAAAGTTGATCAAAAGCGCAAGAACGGGTCCGCTACTAAAATGACTCTCACGAAAGGAGAAGTCGTTTTAACTTTTGATATCCACATCAAGACTGGCCAAGTCACTTTGTATTGCGCTTCCTTTAAGAGGAATGCCGTGGATACTGCCGCCGTTGCCGCAGGAAAACCCAAGGAGGCTGTTGCTAAGAGCACACTATCAAAGAAGTCTATTGCTATTCGTGATGCTCACTGCAAATATGGGCACATGAACGAAGCAGACTGCGGGCAGACAGCAAAGGCCCTAGGATATAGGGTACTCCGTGGAGTCCTAAAGGCTTGTGAAGCCTGCGCCAAGGCACAGCAGAAGAGCGTACCGAAACACAGTGCCAGTACTGAACCAAACGGCCGCATCTTTTTGGATTTGTCCAAGATCAAGGCTCCCAAGGACCTTGACATCACCGTCACTAGAAGCAACTGGCGACTCATGGTCTGTGAGTACACAGGGCTCAAGTTTTCGGATTTCCTTGAGACGAAGGATGGGATGGTAGAGCCCACCTGCTCGAAGATGAACCAGTGGAAACAGCAGGGCAAGCCTGTTAAAATTGTTCAGATGGACAATGCTGAGGAAAATCTCAAGTTGGCAAAGGCAGCCAATGGGAAGGATTGGAAACTCAATCTAGAGTTTGAGTATAACGGAAAGGTTACTCCCCAGCGCAATCACTTGGTGGAACTAGGCTTTGCAACTTTGTGGGCATGCGCTCGTGCCACAATGATTGAGGCCAAGGTGCCTCTTGCTATCCGTTACTTGGTGTGCAAAGAGTGCATCGCAACTGTTACCATCCTCGATGGACTGGTTGCAACAGAATTAAATGGTCAATTGAAGACCAGATTCGAACACTGGTTCAGAAAACTCCCAAGGTTTGTCAAGAAGCTAAGGACTTGGGGTGAAGCTGGAGTGGTCAAGACAAAGGTTCTCGCTACTCCCAAGGTTGGTGACAGAGGAGTCACTTGCATGTTCGTTGGTTACAACACGGATCATGGTGATGATGTATACCGCATGTGGAATCCTGATACCAAACACTTGCTTCGGTCCCGAGATATTGGATGGTTGGGCAGATATTATTTTGATAAGCCAAAGTCAACTCCCGGCGCGAAAGTTGGGGAGAAAGTCAGTGAGACTTCACGCAAGATTGACACAGATGACACGGACGATGAAAAGTCCGATGACGAAATCGAAATGTCCGATTCTTCAGATGATGACGATGACTCGGAAGCCGACAGCGAACCTGAAACTGAAGATGAGAATGCCTGGAAGCACCACGCACTCACTCAGGCCGCACAGTAAATGCCGAGACAAATGCTGTGGTAGGCTTCACACATCAGGGAGCCGTTGGAAAACTACAACTATCCAACTTTGAGTCGAACTACTACGCAACGCAGCGCTAATGAACTTGTCCTGTGCAGAGACCAACGAATGTGAAATGGAAGAAGTGGATAAAGTTCACCTTAAAGAGTATGCTTGTGTCGGAGCTGGCATTGGTGGTGGATTCCAAAACACCAAGAAGCTTCATGTCATGAAATACAAGGAAGCTATGAACACTCCGGATAAAATCAAGTGGGAAGGTGCGGTTATGAAAGTATATGGTGTTTGGACTCCCGTCAGATTGCAGGATCTGCCCGAGGGCACAAAGGTCTTGACCTCCACCTGGGCCATGAAGAAGAAGTCCGAAGGCCAATGGTACCCACCGTGTGAGAGTTGTCACAAGAGGATTTGAGCAAATCGAAGGCGTCCATTATGATGGCGCATTCATTGCTGCACCTGTGACGAACGACACGAGCATCAGGATCATCATGGTCCTAGCTCTGATGGCCGGATGGGCCAGCAAGATAATAGAGGTGAAAGGCGCCTTCTTGCGTGGAGAATTTGAGGACAGAGCAGAGCCTGTCTATCTCAAGGTGCCGGAAGGATTGGAAGGATACTATCCGAGGAACGTCGTACTCATGTTGTTGAAGACGATTTATGGCTTGTGCGAAGCTGCCATGGCTTTCTGGAAGGAGATGCTCAAGGCATTTAAGGCCATGAAGTTCGCACATTGAAAAGGTCCTCAACGTTTTCAGAAATCGTGGTTTCAAGGTTAATACTATTAACGCTGACAACAAATTCCAGAAACTTGAACATAAAGTCACAGCGCATGTCGAAATATGTGCAGCTGGTCAGCATATACCACGCATTGAACGAGGTATTCGTTTTATGAAAGATAGAACACGCTGTTATTGGGTTACACTTCCTTTCAAAAAAGTTTCTAAAATTATGGTTGGTGAGTGTCTCACCATGGTCACCACCTGTACCAATGATTTTCCAAACAAAAATGGTATTTCCAACAACATGATCCCAGCAAGCATTGTTTTAGGCCGTGGAAAGATCAATGGCAACAACCTCAAAGCCACTTTTGGTAAATACTACGAGGTACATTGTGGTACCGACAACACCAACAAGGAGCGACGCACCAGTGCAATATGCCTCCAACCATCCAACAGCCAAGGAGGATACTATTTTATGAACATCCGAACCAGGAAAAGAATTCATGGGTATCAATTCACAGAACTATCGATGTCACAGCATGTTATCGACAGAGTACACCAACTAGCTGATGAAGAAGGCACACCAACCTTTGACAACGATGGCTGTCCAGTTTTTGAATGGGAAATAAGAGCGCCAGTCAACAATGACCACGAACCCATCATTGAAAATATTACACCTATTTCTGACGACAAAGTTGAGAACAGTGACTCCGAAGACAGCGAAGATGAACATGAGGATACAGATGATAACGATGATAATTCATCAACAGAATCTGAATCTGATCATCCTCCCAACAGCGACAATGACTATAGCTGCAGTGAAGATGACGATAGCTATGATAACGATGACGATGATGACGAATCAATCTCAGACGACTCACCACCAGATCTCCAACTAAAAACAAGGAGCGATGATGAATCCATATCGGATGATAGTGTAGAACCCATCGTTGAAACAAGGAGCGAGATCGACGCCAACAATGTCATCGAAGGCAAAAGGGTAAAATTCGCAACAGAACAACCCAACATATCTTCGTTCGGGGGAAAGAAGGACAATGTCAACATGCTAAACATTGGACAAGATGACTTCGCAAAATTCGAAAAGGTAAAAGCAGGACTGTACTCCACAGCAGTCGGAATATGTTTCAATCAAATGTCAGCAAGTAAAGGCATCAAACTCTACGGAGCCAGGACAATTGCAGCTATGTTCAAAGAGTACAAACAATTGGAAGATTTTAAGGTTCTTGGCAGAATAAACCCAGAATCACTCTCACATGACCAAAAACGTAGAGCCCTAAGAGCAGTAAACCTCATCAAGCTCAAGCGCTGTGGTAAAATGAAAGGCCGCACCTGTGCAGATGGAAGTACAGAACGAAATTATTTACCACAAGAAGAAGCATCATCCCCCACTCTATCTTTTGAAGCACTCATGGGCATTCTTCTAATCAACGCATTTGAAGAACGTGACACCGCAATCTTTGATGTACCAGGAGCGTATCTACACACCAAAATTCCAGATGACAAATTTGCAATCCTCAAAATCGAAGACGAATTCGTTGACAACATG